>Ga0272441_10000752_pt1 | contig 71963 bp, 38 predicted proteins | sample SSMProp6N_FD_193582 | JGI IMG/M metagenome (GOLD analysis project Ga0272441, IMG submission 193582) | Marine sediment archaeal communities from Little Sippewissett salt marsh, Falmouth, MA, United States - SSM-Prop-6N | ecosystem: Environmental > Aquatic > Marine > Wetlands > Sediment ...
TCCCCTCCAATCATACTCTCCAAACCTCCAACCCAGTTCTCCAACCCAGTCGTCCAACCCAATTCTCCAACCCAGGTGTCCTACCCAGTTCTCCAACCCAGTTCTCCAACCCAGTTCTCCAACCCAGTTCTCCAACCCAGTTCTCCAACCCAGTTCTCCAACCCAGTTCTCCAACCCAGTTCTCCAACCCAGTTCTCCAACCCAATTCTCCAACCCAGGTGTCCTACCCGAAAGTGGTCCTGATCATTTATATCCATATGCGCCCTTTACCATCCGGCCATCTCGAATTGGTCATTCCACCTATGATCGTCCAACCTATGGCCATTCAACTCAGACATATACGGAGGACACCTTTCTTTGCAATCCTGCTCCTTGGCATCCGGTTCCAAAGGGAATTCCATAGTCGTGTGGGACGAAGACAGCGCCGTGCTTGTGGACGCGGGGATATCCGCCAAAAAGACCCAACGCGCCCTGGGGGAGCTGGGTATTGACCCAAAACACATCTCTGCCATCCTGGTCACCCACGAACACTCCGATCATGTGGGTGGTATCAGGGTTCTCAGCAATCGATTCGGTCTCAGGGTGCATGCAACTGCGGGGACCGCAAGCGCGCTCAATGAACTTGGTATCAGGGTATCCAGTGATGATATCATAAGGGCCAACAGGCCCATGGACATCGGGGAGCTCACCATCAAACCGTTCAGGGTCTCACATGACGCGGCGGAACCGGTGGGGTTCGTGGTGGAATCCAAAAACACAAAGGTGGGCATAGCAACGGACCTGGGTCGAATGGATGTGCAGGTCAGGGGTTCTTTGAGCTCATGCAACGTCGTGTACCTGGAAGCAAACCACGACGTTGACATGCTCATGTCCGGCCCTTACCCGTGGGCGCTCAAGGAGAGGATACTGGGCCCCCGGGGACACCTTTCCAACGAGGCCTGCGCCAGGGCCCTTCCGGAGATCATCGGAAAGAGGACCCGCAAAGTGATGCTCTGTCACCTCAGCGAGACCAACAACACGGCGGTGGCCGCCATCAACGAGGCGCAGCGGGTTCTGGAACAGAGTGACATTTCATCCAAAATACTGCGGGTATCGCCCAGAAATGGTCCGGGTCAATTGGCATAAAGATGGCTGTGCCAGTATACGGGTACGGTATATATCGACAGGTCTGTTCAGTAAAATAAGTTATTAAAAAGGTATTAATATTAGATAGTCGATTTAAAATCGATAGTATGAACCATATTGCTGAGTATTCAAAACAGACCATTGAGTACTTTCTTGACGGGACGAAATCTGTGGATTTCAGGGCGTCCCGAGAGCCCAGGCTTCCTTACAACTCGGTCAACGAGGAAGATGTCATCTACTTGAAGAACAGGGAGGGGTTCACCGTGGCCAAGGCCAAGGTGACGAAGGTGGAGGAATATAAGGACCTGACCCCTGACGAACTAAAGGACATCGTGGAGAAGTACCACAAGGAGATCAAACCCACCTCCAAGAACCTCGACTCCGATGTGTTCAACAAGTACGCGACCTTCATCTGGATAGAGGACCTCCAGGAGATCAGACCATTCCGCATCAGAAATGACGATCAGCAGCATACCAGCTGGAGAATGGTCGACGATATATTCAAGCTCAAGGCATGATCCGTTCATACATACAGGCCGATTGATTTCACCGGCCAGCGTTCTTTCATACCGGTGCAGGCCATTCAGTGCAAGCCATTGATCTACGGTGAAACCGCCGCCACCCATCACAAGGGATAAATGGACCTTATGCCTACAGCACATTATGGTGAAACCATGAAAGCTGACCTCATGGATATCATATGCTGCCCTGTGTGCAAGAGCGATCTGGTGCTCAAGGCTTCAAAGAAGGAAAAGGGAGAGATAATCGAGGGTACATTGACTTGCAAGAAATGTGACCATGCCTACCCCATAGAGGACGGCATACCCAACCTCCTGCCGCCATAGTAGTGGAACGAGGAAGTCTGCGATGAGAGGCGGAAGAAGAGGCAGAAGGACCCAGGAAATGGTCCGAATAGCAAAAGAACGTATGGATATCCTAAAAGAGGAGGCCCATCGGGCCGCCATCAACGGTGACATGGAGCTTTCCCATAGATGCACAACCCTGCATCACCGGATAGCAATGCGTTACAACCTGAGAAAGGATCGGGAAAGCCGGATCAGGACATGCCGCAGCTGCGGTGGATTTCTCATGCCGGGCAACACTGCATCCGTTCGGATAAGAAGAGGCCTCCCTGCAACAAGGTGCAACCGCTGTGGCAGGAGGCACGTTTTCGGAAGAGCAGAATACCAGGATGGAAGAAACCGTCCTGGCAAGGGCACACGCCATCACAACAGGGAAAATGTAAACACGGAGGCACCGCAATGAAAAAAAGTGAGATCAAGGCCAAGGCCCAAAAAATGGAACCTTCCGTGGTTGTGGGCAAGGATGGACTGTCCCGGGGTGTAATGGATACCCTCGACCAGCAGCTGAAGAAATCCAAGATCGTAAAGGTGAGATTTCACAGGTCCGCCCTGGAAGACCCGAAGATATCGGACAGAAAGGCCCTGGCACGATTGCTGGCCGACAGGACCGGTTCCGAGTTGATCGAGGTCAAGGGGTTGACCGCCGTCCTTTACAGGCAGTAGGTGACCCCGGCTGGAGGACAGACGTAGTTCGGAACAATTCGGATGATCATTGCCAGGAGGCGTTGAATTGACCGGGCGACTTGCATTCAGGGTTTCATACCTGGGTGACACTTTCCACGGATCCCAGCGCCAGATCGGGGTGCGCACCGTGGAGGGTGATATCATATCCGCCCTGGAAAAAATAGGGGCCATTGACGATGTTTCGGATTGTCGGTTTGCCATGGCCAGCCGTACCGACCGGGGGGTTGGCGCCCTGGGAAACTGTTTTGCCATTGACTGTGACAGGGTCCCTGAAGATGTGCTGCGCAGTCTTAACCGGATGCTGGATAGCATATGGATCACGGGATACGCCTTGGTGGATGATGATTTCAATCCCCGGCATGCGCACAGCCGCAAATACCGTCACGTTTCCCTGGACGTGGGATACGACCGGGACATCTTTTACGAGGCTGCCTCCTCGTTTACGGGCGAGCATGACATGGTGCATTTCTGCAAGCTCGATGACCGGGAGACACGGCTCAGTGTGGATCGCGTTAACGTGGAGTTTTCCCAAGGTGCTGTGACCTTCGACGTGGAGGCGCCGTTCTTCCTGTGGCACCAGGTGATACGGATGGTTGGCGCGTGCCAGCATGCCGCATTGGGGAGTATCTCTGTTGAAGATATCCACAAAGCGCTGGAAGGAGTATCGGGGATACAGACCTGCCCGGCGCACCCCGGGGGGCTGACCCTGATGGAAGTGGTATACGGTTTCGATTTCGTCCCCGTTCCAACGGACAGACGGGTCCTGGATGATCTTTCGGAGAGGTTCTCCCGGATGGCAGCTGGAACTAGGATATTGAGAGATGTTGCAGGCGAATTGGAAAAGTCCGATTGAAAAGTGTCTACACGGGAGAGTGTCTACACGGGAGAGTGTCTACACGGGAGAGTGTCTACACGGGAGAGTGTAAAAACCGTCCTGGGATGAAAAGATTAAATTAGAACCATCAGGTTGGGTTTTTCCGTCCCCCATCCGGTCATATCAGCAGGTGAGATGAATTGTTCATATTCGGAAAAGTGGCACTGGTGATAACGTTCCTCATAGGAATCATGGGGTTGAGGATGCTCACCAAGGGCAAGCCCCTGAACATGGCCAACATGGGCGCCATGGTCAAGAAGTACTGGCCCCAGTTTTTACTCATCTTCGTTGTCTATTCCTTTAAAAATCTCGTCGACTCTCTAAACTGGCCTATCCGCAACACCCTGGGACTGGACTTCACCCCCGAAGTGTTCGCCATTGAAGGAAAACTGGTTTGGTACATCCAATTTCACCTCAACAATATCTATCTGACCAACGTTTTGACATACCTCTACGTCATCGGCTTCATGTTCTCCGCCTACATATCCATCCTCATCTACGCCTACATGGACAACCGTAAGGTGGCGTCCATTCTTTCACTGAACTACCTGTTGGTGTACCTGATCGCCACCCCCTTCTACCTCTTCACCCCGGTGGATGTCACATCTAACTTCATCCCGGATGTGCATCCGTTGGCGTACAACCTCAACTCCCAGGTCCACCATTTCTTCATAGCCGTGGACCCCCTGGACAACTGCATACCGTCCCTGCACATCGGATTGCCTCTTGCCATCCTCATGGTCATCTACCTGCATGACCCCTCCAACAAGCCCATGAAAAGGCTTTACTGGTTCTTCCTGTGTCTAAACGCATTCGCCATACTCTATCTGGGCATCCATTGGGCCGTAGACATCATTGCCGGTATCCTAGTGGCCCTGCTTTCCCTGTGGATATCCCACAGGATACATAACCGGTTCTGGCAGCCGATCTACGCCTTCCAGAACAAGTGGTCCCTCAAAAGACTACGTCGAAAGACCGCACTGAAGAAGATAGAGGACGAGGCGGATGCCATGATCAGGGAGGAGGCCGCCGAGGACAACGGTAAGCTCCGGGGTCTGGGTATCGTAAGGCCCAGGCGCTCGAAGAAGAAGCCCCCGGCGGCAAAGAGATACCCCGGCCTTCTTGCCATCGGCCTGGCCCTGCTTTTCCTCAACGTGTTTGTCATACTGTTCGATACCCTGGACAACGACATACCCGCCATAACCGAATATTCCCAGCAGATGGAACCGGACGTTTACGATGACGTGTTGGTATGGACTGATATGAGGGAAGGTAACCTGGACATCTTCACATCAAAGATAGGAACGGATAAGATCACCCAACTATCCACCAATTCCGAGGACCAGTGGAATCCCCACATCTGGGACGGGAAGGTTGTGTGGACCGACCTTAGGGGAGGCAACCCGGATATCTATTTGTACGATACGGATGCCTTGGAACTGACTCCACTGACACTGGACCCCATGGCCCAGACACAACCTGACATGTACGGCAACTACGTGGTGTGGACGGATTTCAGGCACGCCAGCCCCCTGCCGGATAACTCGGATATATACATCATGGATATCACCACCATGAAAGAGACAAGGATCACAACCGATCCTCACCCGGACAACAACCCTTCGATCTACGGGGATACCGTTGTGTGGAGCAGGTTCATAGACGGATACTGGGACCTCTTCAGCTACCGGATCGATACCGGCGAGAAGCAAAGGCTGACCTTCGGCGGCGCCGATCACCTGGCACCCAATGTCTACACCAGGAAGGTGGTTTACGAGTACGCCCGATCGGCCGAGGACATCGATATCCACATGATGGATATTGACAAGAACCGCACCCGGGGAATATGCAACCACCCGGCCATACAGATGGAGCCCCAAATCTACGGTAAAAAGATCATCTGGACGGATTACCGCAACACCGGAGGCTTCGGTGCCGAGGGGACAAACATATACATGTACGATCTGAGCCGCAACCTGGAGGTCAAGGTGAGCCAGAACGAGGCCATCCAGCGTGACCCGGCCATATACAAGGATTCGGTGGTGTGGACTGACTACCGCAACCACGACGAGGACCAGCACCTGTACGGTTGGTACGGTGACATCTACTGGAACCCGCTCAGTGTCCATTACGAGAGCTACAGCTGGTTTTTGCTGATCTTTTCAATAATCCTGATCACCGGGTACGTCTGGTACCACAAGCGGAACCCGCCCCCGGGTTACGGGTTGGTGGATATAATAAAAATGGAGCTCGAACAGTAAAATACATAAGACACTATGAGAGTGATGGTTGATTGATCCGAGTGCGTGAAAAAGTAATGAATATTGAAAGGAAACTGAGATCGGTTTCATTTTTTAGTCCTTTCTTCCGGATGTATGATAACAATCCCCAGCTCCACAGATTCCTGATCGTAGGGGGACTGGGGGTACCAACGAACTTGATCATCGTCTACATGTGCGTATCACTAATTGATCTTAACTATCTGACGGGAGTATTCATCGCATTCTGGATTGGTCTGACCCAAGGATTTATCCTGAACAAGGTTTGGACGTTCAGTGACAGAACGTCACACATTCTTCACCTCCTCTATAAATATTTTAAGTATGCAATTGGAAGCATTGTCGGACTGATCCTTAACCTATGGATAGTGTGGGCACTAGTCGAGATTGGTGACATACATTATATGTTGGCAGCGTTCTTTGGAATCATTGTCGGTGCTTTATCTAACTATACAATATCTGTGAAATTTGTATTCCACGAAGAAAAGATATCTTCATGGGAAGCCACACTTGTCTGTGTAGTAGCCGGCTATGTTATCCTCACAACGATCATGGAAAGCATCAAGTTTTCAAACATAAGAGAAAGCTACGACTCGATGATCTTTCTCAATGTTATCTATAACACAGCAAATGGAGATATTCTATTTTCATCGGTCAAGGGATATAATGTATTAGGAGATCATTTCGAACCGATTCTTATTTTGGTTGTCCCCGCATACCAGGTCTTCCAAACACCTGTTGCACTGTTTGCCCTTCAATCCCTTATGGCTGGTGTTGGGAGCATTGTTGTTTTTCGCTATGCACGATTGAAGGAATTCGATGAAGTTTTCGCTTTCGCATTTGCCATCTTCTTTTTATTGACCCCAAATGTTTTCTATAAAGGCATTGACGAGTTCCATCCAATGACCATGGGTATCCCATTCATTCTTCTGACGATATATTGGATAGAAAAGGGACATAAGTATCTCTTCTTGATTCCGATGATGATATCACTTTGTTGTAAAGAGACCATTGTTTTCGTTTTCGCTCCCATGGGATTCTATTACTTGATCGCTAAGCGGAATAAAGCCGGCATCTGGCTTATGATCATACCATCACTTGTATTCTTCATCTATATATTTTTAATAGTGCCAGCATTGAGAACAGGTGGGACTGAATACGTTTACATTTACGGGTACCTGGGAAACTCGGTCACAGAGATATTTTTCAACATGTTCCTACGGGTCGATCTTGTTATTGAAAATTTGAAGTACTTTGATTATCTATTCATTTTCTCATTCCTAATAATATTCGGTCTCTTGAGTACTTGGAGTTGGAAGGCCTACACAGTTTTTTTTCAAATTTATATCAGCGTCATCTCTACACCTTCACATCGTTCTTACATGACGGCTGAGGCCGGGACCCTTCCAACTGTCATATTCATACTAGCAGCCATCGACGGAGCCCGGAACTTAACTATTAGGGGTTTTGGCCGAAAGGTCATCAGTGTTCTAATTATCTTCTCCATTTTAACCTCGCTTTTATTCACTACTGTTCTGATAAATGACAATTACATATGGTTTAAAAAGAAATATAATGATCAGGACAGGGAACTCATACACATGATCCCTGATGATGCAAGTCTTTCAACAACAAGAAAAATCGGTTCCTATTTGGCATTGCGTTCAGAGCTCTACCTTTTCCCACAAAATTATAATGAAAGCGATTGGGTCCTCGTTGATTATGATAATATAAGAAACAGTGAAGCCATACACGGTCACCCTGAGCATACTCGTGAATATTCCATGCAATGCATCGAGAACCTTAGAGAGGACCCAAATTATGAGCTAATAGGAGACACTGGAGAAGTAATACTTTTTAAGCGAGTGTGAACATGAAAAGATCAGTTACCCTTTTGATCCTCTGTTACAATGAAGAGGAGAACCTGAGCAATAATAAAATAAAAATACTCAGTGTCCTAGATAAGCTCAATGAGGAATGGAAAGCGATCGTACTTATCGAGGAAGATGGATCATCTGATGGCACGAGAGATCTGATAAATACCTGGACAAAGGAAGATAAAAGGATTCGTACAAGGTTTGCAGATACTAGGCTCGGAAAGGGAGGTGGATTGGTCTATGGCCTTGGAGGCGTTGAATCAGATTATGTGATAATGTGCGATGCTGATATTCCCATCGAACCTGAAGACTTCAGAAAAATGGTTAAAACATTGGAATCTGGTTCTGACATAGTCATTGCAAATAGAAAGGACCCGTTAACGGATGCTAATATACCAATATCACGAAAAACCGCTTCCTGGGCATTCCATATTCTTGTCTATTCTCTCTTTCAGATACCGTTTAGAGATACACAAAGCGGGATCAAGGCATTCAAAACGGATAAGTTGAAATCCATACTTCCAAGGATCGCTAAACGCTATACTATGGATGTGGAGATATTACAACGAGGTATATGGAGAGAAATGAAAATAACAGAGATTCCTGTCCATTACATCCATGGAGAGAATGAATGTTTCAACGTTGCTACAGATAGCCCATCTATGCTATTCGAGCTGATCAATCTGCGCTGGAATCTTCGAAGAGAATGATACGTTCTCCATACCTCAATGATCAGATAATAGGTCGTCCAGGTTTTTTTCTAAGAAAGTGTTCGATGATCGAATGAAATCCTGAAATGTATGATCAGGCAATCTAATTGGAAATACCGATTCAGTATCCTCACCTTCAATGATAGTTTTCACTTTCAGTTTCTTTCGTCGCATTCGATTCGATTTCACCTGAATAATGTATTTTCTACGACTATTTTTTGTTGTAATAAAACCTATCATCTCGATATCATTAGAATGGACCTTTGTCTGTCTGCCACCTATAATATCCTTTATTGACCGGTTCGGTAGATAGTAGGTTTTGGCTCTAACGCTTTCAGGCTGGACCCTAAAAACGAGGTTAAGTATGATAAGAAGGATGATGATGAGGAATACATCTTCTAGCATTAAATAGAGTTCTGGATCGTTCTCTGGATAGAATCTCGTATTGTATACATTGAGATATTTCAAGATAACTAAGGCGCTCAATACGACAATTATATGAAGATAGACCCTGGCCATGACCATGTTATGTCGCAGTTTTTCTATCTCAACATTGTTAGTGAGAAATCCTTTTTCATCGTTCATTTTCCTATCACTATCGAACTGCTCGTATTTCTCCAACCATTGTTCAAATTTTGTACTTGGAATGATAGATCTGTTCCACTTCCCTGAACTGGAATAGGTATCAATATGTGATATCCTGGTTTTCATTTTCTTCAATCTGTGAATGTATGATCCACGATACCGGACATTCAACCTATGTCGGGTTACATTATCATTTTCATGGCTTTCAATGGAATTAATATCTGAAAAAGGAATGAACCGTTCCCATCGGTTGATCATGTGCAGAAATGAGCGAAAAGGGGGAGAGTATCCTTTCGTCCACAACATCTCCACCTGCATCATGGATAGGAGGAGGAATATTAAACAGTACCCTGTGACCCAGATAATCTTCAACTGGTTGATGAACTCCTCTTCGTGTCCCTTTTGAGGGAAGAGGAACTCGGCGTTGGAGACTATCCAATAAAATGTATATGAGAAGATGATAGAGAGGATGAGGACGATAAGAAGTCTTATCTGATATCCTCTAGTGTTTGAATGGATTATCTTTCCTCTCTTCATGCATATCCATCATTTGGGATTGGTGTGTGGATAATAAAACTTGTGATTTCATCGTGATACCCCGCAGCTTGCTGCGGGGATGCCTGTCGGAAAAGGATGGATGGGGCAAGTTCGATGCTAATGCATATGTGACACTTTACAGTCTTCTATTTTGTATCGGTATTGAGATTCTGTTCTATATCCTTGATAAAAGAATGCAAAAGATTATTGATTCATTCATACAAAAACGGAAAATGATAAAACAAGAAATTGGTCCGCAATCATGATCTTAAACAAAAACAATCTCATCAACCTATCTTACAAGTTGGAAAAAAAAAGGGGACCGGGATGTTTATCCAACCCCGGCCCCGATCGTCTGATTTGTGTATCACTCCAGCTCTTCCAGGGCGTACTCCGTATTATCCTCCAGGGGGTTTCCCTCTCCGTCCAGGGGGACCTTCTTGCCTCCGATGTATCCTTCCTCCCACACTCCGTTGTCGTATTTGGTGTAGTAGGCAAATGCCCACTGGAAGTCCCGAACACCGTCCAGGTCGCTGTCCTCGGAGTATGCGGCGTACACGAAGTGCTCGAGGAAGGTCTCGTTCCCGGTGTCGGGGTCATAGGTGACGTTGCCGCCAACCACCAACACGCCTTCCCGATCCGGTGTGCCATCATCGTTGACATCCTCGGCCTCGTAGCTGGCCCACATGGCCTGCTCTGAGATGGTCTGACCCTCCCCGTTCATGGTGACATTGTACCAGAATACCACAGCCACCGAGTACTCGGCAGTGCCATCGGAATCCGCATCGTTGGTCTGGGCAACCCATGCGAACTGTTCCAATGAAATGGGGTTGCCCTTTCCGTCCAGAGTTGCCTCGGCACCCATGACCGCCGCCGCCTCGTATTCGGGAATGCCGTCTGACCCGCCGGATGGGCCCTTTTCATCCACCATCTCGTAACCTGATATCAATCCCGTCTGAGAAGAGGTGGTGTTGTGGAAATACATACCCGCTGCGGAGATGCGATCGGGGTTGCCGTCGGAATCGGGGTCCACCGATTCGGCTGCCAATATCAAGACCTCCTCGCTGTCCATTATGCCGTCCATGTCCTCATCCACCGACGAGTAGGAGACCACAACGTACCGTTCGGCGTCAGGATTCCCGTCGGCATTGGAGTCGCTGTATTCATATCCGGCCACGGTTGCCCGGGCCTCTTCGGGGATCATGTCCAGGTTTTCGTCCCGGGCTTCCATGTCAACCACCATGGCGTTTACTGATATGTCAGTTCCATCCGTGGATCTGAATACCTCACCCATCCAGATGAAAACGTGCTGATCCTTTGCGGAAGAATCGTTTACAACCCCCTTGCGGTCGACGCCCACGACAAAAGCGCTCTCGTGCTCGGGATCGCCATCGTGGTCATCGTCCTCAGCACCGTATGCGGCAATTATCATTCCCTGATCTTCTGCCACACCGTCATCGTCACGGTCGTACACGGCTGCGCCCACCACTGCGGCGTACTCGCGTGTCGGGGTGCCGCTTTGTGCGGTCCGGTTTGCCAGGGCGCCGAAGGCGAAGAGTCGAACCTCCTCGCAGGTCCCGTCACCGTCCTCGTCACGAGCCGCGTTCCCAAACAGTAGGAATGCCTCGTTGGCCGGCACGTCGTTCCCCACAGGATCGCTGGCCTCGTAGCCTGCAAACACCATCCGGGAAAAGTTGGGCGTTCCGATGGATGAGTTGTCGAACACCAGTATGTCACCGTAGACCGCCCGGTCCCAGTATGCACCAGAACTGTCCTCGGCATGAACGCCTGCCATTATCCACACGTGGGCCATCTCGGGATTGCCATCGGAGTTTGTATCCAGGGTCTCGTTGCGGACCAGCATGGCCATCTCGTAATCCGTAACGTTGTTGGAATCCTCGTCCACCGCCAGGTAGATGCCCATGGTTCCCCGGACGTGGTCGGGTACGCCGTCGGCATCCCCGTCATCCACCCTGAACTCCTCCACCAAAACGCCATTGTACTCCGATATGCCATCATAGTTCTCGTCCACCTCCCGGGCGGCCCAGAGTTCCATGACCACGTGATCACCCAGCATGGCAGTGGATGACACGGTGAGGTGATAGGCCAGCACCGACTCGTCGTCCACGATACCGTCATCGTTGGGATCCAGGGCGCGGTATCCACCCACGTAACCGCTTACCAGAACGGTTCTGCCGTCCTTGACGTGGGTTACAAATTCCAGAGCGTAGGCGGTGATCTCCTCTGATATGTTGTCACCGTCCTCGTCCACAACCTTCAAACCCCATTCCCAGTAAAGGGTCCAGTCGGTGACGTTGTCCCCGTTGATGTCCATGTCCCTTGTACCGTTGGCGCCCATTTCCACGAACTGGGATATCCTGCCGGTGTCGTTGCCCCAGAGCACCCCTTCTTCCAGGATGTCCAATTCCCCGTCATCGTCCTCGGCCAAGAGGTAGTTCAGCTCGGTGAGTACACCTTTCTCGTTACCGGGATCGAAGATGTCTCCCACCTCCTCCTCCAGGACCCTGTCAACTATGTCTTCATCCGTGGAATACCCATCTACCAGTTCAATGCTCTCGGTATCGTCCATCACGTCATCCCAATCGGATATGGCGTTTGCCAGGTCGCCGGACAGGCTTTCCTGATCCACATAATCTGTGTACTGGAGCAGGGGATCGCTTCCTTCCTGACCGATATTTCCGTAATTCATATCCGTCTGCATTGGGCCATCGTGTTGTATACTGTAATCCCGGGACTCCTCCCTGGTTGAGGGAGCCGTGAAATCCGCTTTCTCAGGTGGCTGCTGGGCCAGGGAATCTATCCTGCCGTAATCTCGATCGGGCACGCCATCGCCATTGGTGTCCAGTTCATTTGAGTAATCCAGCGGTTCAGGTTCGGTTATCTTGTCCGCGTGGAGTTCCGGTGTTCCGTCCCCGTTGCCATCAACCTTTCCCACCACGTCACTGGGGGCTTCGGACTGGACCACTTGGTCAGCATCGGGCTTCCCATCGCCGTCAAAATCCAGATCGCTCTCCACGTTCCGTTTGTTCTCCTTATTCTCCTGAAGGATATCAAACACGGGGTTATCCACCACGCTCTCGTCATCTATTATGGTATTATCCTTGCCGTGTATGTCATCACCGATGGTGGTCAGATCAGGTAGATCTACCTCACCCTCGCCATCACCCTCGCCATCACCCTCGCCATCACCTTCGCCATCACCCTCGTCACCATCGTCATCGTCTCCGATTATGCTATCATCTGGCAAGTTGCCGTTCAGTCCGTCTCCGCCATCGCCGTCGTCGTTGTCTGACATTATGACAACCACGCTCAGGGCACTGAGTATCACCAGTGCCACCAGTGCAATGGGCATTATGGTTTTTCCAAATCCGTTCATTTTCTGCACCTCATTTCAACCTGTGCGGCATGTTCCGCCATTGGTTAATGCAGTTTATGCAGCAACGGGAGTATATAAGCCCAAGAAAACTTGTTGAGTAAGAAAGTTTCCTGGGGATTTAAATAGTAGAACAACGGGATTTACAGTTCGAATGGAGGGAAAGAACCGGCTAACCACCATGAAGAGAATGGGTAACGTGGATGTGGTGGAGAACCCCATCGGGGACATGTTCGACCTGGCAGACTCCCTGGGCGCCCAGGCATCTTATGCCAAGAAGATGACCAAGTGGGCCCTGGGTTTCATGGGCTTCTGGGCGATCTTCAACCTGCTGATAATAATCGCGCTCTCCGTGGAGGTCGCCCGGGGCAACGTGGGGGGAATGGTGGTTCTCGTGCCCCTATTGGGGGTGTTCATCGCGGGCATGCTGGCCATCAAGCTGGTGCTCCATTTGCAGAACTTCTTCGAATATTTCATAAAAAGGCACGGTGTCATCATGGCAGCCCGTGAAGGAGCGGAGATCGTCAAGGTGCCCGGGGGAAGGACGGCGGTGGACCGGTACCTCTCCCACCTGAAAGGCTCCAGCGACGCTCTGGACAGGTTGCTGGTGGAAAGACCGAAAAGCATCGCCAGGGGAGCAAGGCTGACAGGATCGGATGGGAAGGTCCACTCCTTTGACGCGGTTGTCACCAGGGATGGCACGGGCATGGGCGGCAGGTGGGGGATAGGGGAAATCGGATACGGGCTTTACATCCGATCCCAACGAAAACTTCCGTCCCTCAATGACATCATCCGGCTGAGAAAGGATATCGCCTCGGTTTCCGAGAGCACCGGTATACCTCCATCCCGGGGCGTGCTGGTGGTATCCGGCATCAAGGCCTACGACGGGCTCAGCGATGACGTGTACGCATACCTCATCCACGAAAGGTTTACCGTCAGGGTGAAGGGAAAGGAATACCATCCCAACATACAGGTGGTGGCCGAGACAGGCGAGGGGACATACGATTTCGTGCCGATGATCCCGTCCATTGCCGGCAAACTGCCCTGAAATCGCCCACCTGGCCACAACCGATCCACACAACCGATCGAGCCACCAACCCGAACAACCGATCGAGCCACCGATCCACACAACCGATCGAGCCACCAACCCGAACAACCGATCGAGCCACATATCCGAACAACCGTCGTGCCACCAACCCGAACAACCGATCGAGCCACATATCCGAACAACCGTCGTGCCACCAACCCGAACAACCGATCGTGCCACCGATCCAAACCGCCGATCAAATCACTGATCAAATCACCGATCCCGGCAACCGATCCCAACCACTGATCATGCCACCGACCCGTCCACCCAGGACCGGAGTGAAGCCCGACCTTCTTAAATTGTTCAAAGCCCTTGGACCCCCAGCGGGAGCAGAACATGGTTAACGTTAGAAGGGCCATACTCTACATATCGGCATCCCTGGGTCCCATGGGAGGAAGCGCCATCCTGTCTTTGGTGCCGACGCTTCGGGGAGAATTCGGTGTCAGCGCCGGTACGGTGGCGCTATCCGTCACCCTGTTCATGCTGCCCTTTGCGGTACTGCAGCTGTTCTCCGGGCCACTTTCGGACCTCAGTGACAGAAGGAAAGTGATGATAGCCGGGCTGCTCACCTACGCCGCCGGGTGCGTCGTGTCAGCCCTCTCACCCAACATCAACGTATTCCTTGCTTCCCGGGTGGTGCAGGGACTGGGTTATGCCTGGATAAGCCCCGTGACCGTGGCCCTCATAGGAGACATCACAAGCAGGGAGGACCGGGGAATGGCCATGGGATGGATGGGCACCTCTGTGACCGCCGGGATAGCCGCGGGACCTTTTTTCGGAGGGATGCTGGCCGACAGCTGGCGTTTGGTATTCGTCGTATTTTTCATTCTGACCCTGGCCTTTGCCGGAGCGTTCTGGGTTGCCTTCAGGGACTATCACACCGAAGCCAGGGGCGGTAAGATGACGGAGATAGTTCCCCTTCTTCGGCAGGGGGTGGCCGATCGGAACGTTCTACTCCTGTCCTTTTCAGGATTTCTCATATTCTTCGCATACATGGGTTCCATGGCATTCATATCCGACAGCCTTTCAAGGCCGCCCCTTTCGCTGGATGAATCCCGCATAGGCATCATAATCGCCATCTCAGGCATTTCCGGGATAGTTGCATCACCGCTCGCCGGAACCTCCGTTGATCGCCTGGGGCGGAAAAGAACGGCCATCATGGGCGTTATGATGATACTTCTCACCTTCCTTCTGCTTAGGTGGGCGGGCACTTTTTGGGAGTTTGGGGCCATGTTTGTGCTCATCGGCGCCGGGAGCGCCTTTTCCTGGGCGCCCCTCAACACCATGTCGGTGGAGGTCATCCCCGCTATCCGGGGGACCGTGGTCTCCATTTTCAGTTCCATACGGTTTACAGGTTACGCCCTGGGTCCCGTGGTGCTTGCCATGGTATACGATGTGAAGGGTATTGAATGGGTATACATCGCGGGGATGATCACCATGGCCCTTTGCATCGTCACCCTGGCGGCCATTGACCGGATCGATCCTGCCCCCGATGGGTGACTTAACACACCCTTTCCAGAAAGGAAAACGCCGCATTCGCTGGAATATCAAAATGACACCTGCATAGGGTTGAAATCCCCGGCCGCGGGGGCCGGGGATTTCTTATGATTCCCCCCCGTGTAATGTCAGGTTGGTGTTGTGGATACGGTCCAGGCGCGAGGGCGTCGGATCAGATGGTGATCTCTATGCCCATGTGCTCTATGAGGTCCTTGTACCGGTTCCGGATGGTGACCTCGGTCACCCCGGCGATATCCGCCACCTCGCGCTGGGTCCTGCGCTCGTTGCACAGGATGGACGCGATGTAGATGGATGCCGCTGCTATACCCGTGGGGCCCCTGCCGGATGTCAGTTCCAGCTCGTCGGCCTGCTTGATGATCTCCAGTGACTTGGACTGGGTCTCCGAGGACAGCTTCAGCTCGGAGCAGAACCGGGATATGTAATCCTGGGGAGATGTGGGTGTCAGGTGAAGCTGCAGCTCGCGGCTCATGTACCTGTATGTACGGCCGATCTCCTTGCGGCTCACCCGGGAAGACCCGGCGATCTCGTCGAGGGTCCTGGGCACGTTGCACTGTCTGCATGCCGCGTACAGCGATGCGGCCACCACTCCCTCGATGGAACGACCCCGTATCAGGTTTTTTGTCACCGCTTTACGGTACACCATGGCAGCGGTCTCCCTCACGTTGCGGGGAAGGCCCATGCCCGATGCCACCCTGTCCATCTCGGATAGGGCAAATGCCAGGTTCCTCTCGGTTGCATTGGACACACGAATGCGTCTCTGCCACTTGCGGAGCCTGTAGAGCTGCGCCCGGTTCCGGGTGGGTATGGACTTTCCGTAAGAGTCCTTGTTCTTCCATCCGATCTCGGTGGAGAGACCCTTGTCGTGGATGGTGTATGTCATGGGCGCGCCGGTCCGGGCCCTTTTTTCGCCCTGCTCGGCGTCAAAGGCCCGCCACTCCGGGCCCTGATCGATGAGTGACTCATCGTTGACAAAACCGCATTCCTCGCAGACAAGTTCTCCCCTTTCGTAATCGCGTACCAGGTGGGTGCTGCCGCATTCGGCGCACTTGGTCACCTCTTCGACTTTATTATCCTTGTTGGCCATAGGAATCGCCCCCTTGGAAAAGTTTATATCTGGAAAGGGTTGGTCACGAATGCTGGTGACATATAAATACTTTGCGCTAAGTTAAATATCAAACACGGTCACCCTAGATTAACATTCTTGACCTTTCTATCACCATGTCTTCCACATGATCTGCGCAATAGTCCCAAGAACATGCCCACCATGATACCAGCAACCGCCCACAGGGGCATTTCCGGTATGGATGAGCCACCAATGACCGTCACCGTGTCGGTGGCGGAATCGGAGACCGAACTGGAAAGGGAATGAACCTCAACGCCTAGGCTGTCCACACCGGAGGCGGTGGAGGGGACATGGAGAGAAACGATTATATTGAAGGTCGCACCGGGGGAGAGAACGCCCGTATCCGGTTTACCGTTGACGGTCCCCGTGTCATATGTCGGGTTGACGGAATCCCATATGCCGTCCCCTCCAAAATCGACCCCCATGAGTATGTCCGTGGGATCCAGGATGCCATCACCGTCCATATCGTGATAAACGCTTACGTTCCATCCGCGGTTGGAGATCAACACGATATCGAAGGTATCAGGACCACCGCCGGTGTTGGTGATGTTGTGACCCATGTTGGCACTGACACCCGGGGACACCGTTGTTGAATTGTCCGGTTCGACGGAAACCCCGGCGGTGATCACTATGTCCATGGAAGATACCCTGGTCACGCCATTGGATTCCAGGGCGGTGACTGTCACGGTATATGTTCCCGCCTTGGAATTGGAAGGGAAGCTCCAGGTGCGGTTGAAAAGTTTCCAGGCAGACGGGTTGGAAGTATCGGTCGATTCCAGGGTCATGGGCTGATCGTCCACAAGCAAAACGTCATCCGGATCATGGATGGACATGGTGGCTCCGGTTATGTCATAGGAACCCAGGGGATCGGATATATCGGCCAGCACGAACAGTGATTTCCCGGCATTGTAAACATACTGGGGAACTCCAGTGGTTGCGTTGTGGGCGGTCAGGGAATCTATGGAGATCACCGTGTCGGTGAACATGGTGATGTTGGAATCGTAGGTGGCGGAGTCATAGCTAATATCAATGTATCCCGGCGTATCCCGCCATCCGCCCGCCGCGTCGACCGACACCTCGATCGATAAAGCGGATGAAGGCGGACACTCGATACCGTCGGTGATGAACGTGAACTCGTACCACCCAGCAGTATCGATATCCTCAAAAAGGTCGGTGTCTATGAGAGTGGTTCCCAGATACAGTTCCACGGACACATCGGGATAGTTACCATTCTCAGCGGGCACTGGATCAATATAGAGACTCAGCACCGTGGTCTCTTGAAGTGTGAAGTTCCCTGCAAAGGAGGGTGACATGGACCATGTCATGGTCTCTCCATCATCGATGGTGTCCACCTCAGTACCAGTGCCCAATGATGTATCCAGGGTCCCGCCCGAATGCAGTCGGAGTGTCTTGGTTGTGTCGTAGGGCGGGGGAGGGACGGATGTCCTGGCCCTGGCCCGATCCCAAACCGATGAGTTATCGGTGGCCTCTGCCCGAATGAAGGTGATATCGTATTCACCATAGGCGGAAAGAGGGGCCATCTTCACCAATATGAGGTCCTTAGTTCCCATGGCTGTGAGGTTCCAGTCAGGAATGCCGTTCTTGTCGTAGTCTTGTGCTGTGGGATCCACCCAATCCCAGTTGCCATCCCCGTTGGAATCGAAGGCAACCATGGAAGCACCGTCCCACAGTTCCGTCCTCCAGCCCAGGGTGGAGGCGGTGACGGTGATGTCAAAGGTGTCGTTCCAGTTACCGATGTTCTGGACCGTGTATGTGTAACTGGCTTCCGAGCCGGGATCCACCCTCTGGTTCTGGTCCGGGAAAACCATCACACCGTAGTCGCCCCTGACAATGAAACGTGTCTCGGATGTGTGGACCAGCCCGTTGGACTCCCACCCGGTTACCTTTGCTGTGTAACCTCCCGGCATGGCATCCGAGGATATCTGATAGGTGTGGTTGAACCGGGCCCAGCTGGAGGGCACTCCCGGTTCGGTTGCCTCGAGGGACATGGGCATGTTCTCCACCAATATTGCACCCATGGGATCGAGAAGGGTGATGGTAGCACCAGATATGTCGTAGCTTCCGATGGGGTCAGTGACAAGGCCCTTTATCAACACCTGATCTCCCTGGCTGAAGGTATCGTTCAACAGGCCGGAGGGTACCTCGTGGGTGGTGACCAGATCAACGTTCACTATGGAATCCGTGTCAGCATGGACTGCCGAGTTGTGGCTGGCGTCCCCGTACTTGACAAGTATTCCTCCGTCAGGATTCCCTCCGCCGAAAAGGGACACGGCCGAATCGACGTAGAGAGATATGAAGAACTCATCACCCTGGGGGATGGTGGACCCGGAGGGGTTGAAGAAGAAATCGTACCAGCCGGGTTCGCTGATGTCATAGGCATGGTCAGTGCCTATTGTGGTGCTACCGTATCCCAAAGTCACGCTCATGTCAGGGTAATTGGGAATACCGAAGACGTACCCCGGTGTGGGGTCCAGATAGAGGCTCACGGTCACGAGGCCCGTGAGATTGAAATCCATGGCGAACACGGGTGATTGGGTGAAGGTGTAGGACGGGTCCTCGTGCTGGATGTATACGTCATCGTATCCGGACAACGAGGTGTTCATGACATCCCCGGAATTGAGATAGAAGGATTTCTGAGCCTGGGGAATGGTTATTGAGGTGGTGAGTCTTGCTGAGGCGTTGGAGTCATACTGTGTCGAGCGGACAAGGAATGTCGTGACATCCATCTCCACATCTCCCATGTCCCCGTGGACTATCTTGACAAAGGTCAGATTGATCCTTTCCAGGGGATCGATCTGGACATCCGGGTTGCCGTCATCGTTGTCATCATCCCACGTGGAATTTACCCAGTCCCATTCACCGTCGCCATCGGAATCGTGAGCCACCAGCGAGCTCCCGTTCCTGAGTTCCGTTCTCCAGAACATGCTGGAAGCGGAGGTCATCAGGTCATATCTTTCGGGTGCCAGTCCTATGTTCATCACATACAGGTCCAGGCAGGACTCCTCCCCGGGGTTCTCGTTGTATCCCTGACCCGGATACACCATCACTCCCCTGGGCGGCTGGATGATGAAGTACCCATCCCCCGTTCCATTAACACCATTGGTCTCGAAGCCTTTGGTGTCCACATCGTACACACCCGTATCAGCGCTGCCGGAGAGGGTGTAAGAGTATTCGTAGATTGCCTGGCTGGAAGATATCAGTTGGTACAGTGACATGGCACCTCCATACACCAGGTCTCCCCTGGTCCCCCCAGGTGATGTCAGGTTCACCAGTACGGATGCAATATCCCAGGTTCCCATGGGATCGGATACCGCCGAACGAACGTACACGGTATCGCCGGGATCAAAGGTTGGTGTCTCGGTCCCCATGGAATTGTAGGTTTTCACCCATTCCACATTCACGCCCTCCTCAATTGACAGATCAACCCTTGAGTCATAGGTTATTGAATCGTAGCGGATAAGGGCATCACCATCGTTGTTGGGGTTGCCACCGTCCGCTTCGGTCACGTCAACATCAAGGGTGAAATAATCGCCGCCGGTCAGGGTTGTTACATCGGGCCAGAATGAAAAGGTGTAGTATCCGTCATCCACGATCCCAATGATCGAGGCGGAACCCACAACCGTGGTTCCGTAGTTGAGTGTTACAGTGACGGTGGGGTAGTTGAATATCTTCTGTCCGAGCAGACCGGGTGTGGGTTCGATGTATAGGGTGATTTCGACCTCTCCACTGAGATTGATATCACCACCGATGGGAACGTCCATCTCCCAGGAGTGGGATCCGTCATTGGGAATGGTGACGGTTGATTCCGGCTCGGACCCCATGGTGGTATCGAGGCTGTCCGTGGTCCCGTTCTCGTGGAGATACAGGTTCTTAATTACTCCGTCTGATCGAGCCCCGGAGCGACCATTACCGACAAGCGACCAGTATGCAACTTCACTATTACCAAAGGTAAGTGAAATAACCGTATCATTTAATGGCGCGTCCATGGTCAACTTTCCTATCTCATAGCTCCAGGGTACTGTCAATGTGCCGTTGTCGATCCCATGGGGCACCGTTGAGAATGTCCTGTTGAAGGGATTGAGATATTCCACCTTCAATCCTTTCGCCTCTCCCATGTCAAAACCTCCGATACCTCTAACGGACAGTAACCCGGTTCCCGTGGTGGCGAACTGGACCTTCCACCTGCTGTGGTTGAATCCCGAGGTCTGGGTGTTGATCACCTTTATGTAAGCATTGCTCGTGACGACGTGTCCCGTTCCGTTCAGGGGCATGGATGACCTGTCAATTGATCGGTTGTCCCAGTCGCCCATTACTATGTAAACGTCTATCAGGTCCCCGTCGCTCCTCCTGGAACTGTAGATGTCCGAGTAGGGAACGGATATCTCCAATGACCTGGACCCCAGGGCAGCATCCACCTCCCTTCCCCTGTCCCACATCCACCTGACCCGCTGGTCCGGATGGGCATCCTGGTCAAAGGCGAAGATGGTCCTTTCCAGGATGTTTCCGCCCTTGCCGCTGATCTGGACCATGCGGTCGGCACCCAGGGGAAGCCAGGGCGCAGAAAAACCCGTGTGGGTGTCCTGATCGGAGTCAATGAAGATGTAGGCGACATCGGAGCCCAGCAGGCTCTCCTCGATCTCCGCTCCCGGCGGGACCTTGTTGATGGTGGGGTCCAGGGGGTCCATGTCCTCCAAGTCGTTGTAGCTGTCCCCGTCCGTGTCCGGGTTGTTCGGGTCGGTCATTATCATGACGACCTCGTAATCATCGGCTATCCCGTCCCCGTCCGAGTCCCTGATACGGTCCGGGTTCGGGTCCTTTACGTCAGGGACCCTGTCCCCGTCCCTGTCATTGCTGGTGGCACCCTGTTTCTGACTTACCTCGGGAGTATCGCCTTCAAGAACCTTCCTTGTGAAATGTTTTTCAAATATCGGGACCTGCATTCCCATCATCATCCGTCCCCGGGTGTTCAATAAAAACGAAAGGGAACCATCGGTGTCCGAGACCGCATAGTGGGCAATGTCGACATTGGGGTTTTCTGTGGTTACTGGATCGGTATCGTTCACCCTGTATATGTTGGTCCAATCGCCGAAGGCCCCGTCTATTTGTACAGTTGACGGAACATCTCCCACATAGCTCTGAGCGGTCCCGGTTCCCTGGGGAAGTTCCGATATGACATCGACCATGGATTCCGTGACCATGTTTTCCCTGGATATCCTGAACCCGATGGTGCTTTCTCGGGGAGCAAGGTCATTGAGCCTGACATCCAGCCTCAGCATCACGGTTGCGTTCACGGGAATGTAAAGGTCCTCAATATCGATTTGTGCCATGCGGTTCGAGAAGGGTTTTCCGGAACCGATAAGGCGGCTGACCTCATCTTTTTCATCCAGCAGCAGGATACTGATCTCATCCACGTATTCCAGAGGAATATCGCCGGTGAGCTCCACCTGCAACGATCCGATCTCGGCATCGTCACCTTCTGCCATCATGTCCCACCGGATCATTTGATGATCCGAGTTATCCAGGGGAACCATATCGGGAGCCACATCCCGCTCCTCCAGGCGGACAGTTGAGCGGCCTATCCCTATCATAGTGTCAGATCTGTCCTCGTTGCCCAGACCGTCACCGATCACGAACCGGGTCTTCAGCTGGCTCATGTCCTCAAGATCAAGGCTGGTTTTCCACACGGATGCCTCCAACTGCTGTCCATAGGCCTGAGCCGAAACCCTGGCCTCGTAGGACCAGCCGCTCCAGTCATTGGGATCGCTCAGGGGGTCAAATGAGTACAGGAATGGTTCGTTCACGAAGGACCCGCCGCCATTTATCCGGATATGGAAATCGGCTCCCATGCCCCCCATGGAGTAACCTGTTCGATTGTTCGAGTCCACATCCATGAGGATGAACACCTGGTGTTCACGGAAATTGGTTGGTACTTCCGTATCCGACGTGATTATATTATCCGGATCACCGGACAATGCCTGCCCCTCCACTTTAATCAAAAAGCCAATCTCTTCTTTTGCATCGGCAACCTTGTACTCAACTATGTTCAGGTCCGGATCCGCCTGGTCTTCCAGGGAATCGTGGAATGTCGTGACTTCAGTCCAGTCGGAGAATTCACCGTCGATCACTATCCCATCGTGACTGGGCACATCCACTGTGAAAACCATGTAGGGAACGAGTATGAGAGCAACGATCACGGCGGCGATTGTGAAGCGTTCACCCCGGATCCTGTCCCGGATCAGGTGGACCCTGCGAAGTTTGAAATGTTCATTTTCTTCCGGGGTCCTCCTGCGCCTGAAGATGCTCATGGTCAGGCCGTTGCCGTTGGTCAGACCGTTCCCGTTGATGAGCCCGGACCCGTTGACCATGCCCCGGGCCCCGGCCTTCAGACCGTTGGCAACCCCTCTTTTGAAGGGTGAAGAAATGGATTTTTTCTCTACCCTTTCGGATGATGATCTGTCCGGATCCGCCATGGTTTTCTTGAATAACCCGTTGATCATGGACCGGCCGTTGACAAGGCCCCGATCCAGACCGTTCACCTTTCCCCTGCCGTTTGTCAGACCTTCAAAAAGCGATCCCGCGTCCTTTCCCCCGCCATCGGACACGCCCTTCTTGTACTCCCGGGTGGAACTGATGATCGGCGAGCCGTTTGTCAGACCCGTATCCATCATGCCCCGGCGCTCGAAAAAGCCCCTTTTCTTTTCCGGTTCCCCAATTTTCCTGTCCCTCCCGATCCCATCTACCAGGGATGTCTTGTCCCGGGTTTGCTTTCTCCCGAACAGGCCCCGCTGTTCCCTGGTCTTCTCCACCCCCTCCACCCCCAGACTGGAGAGCTTGCTGCTCATGTCCCGATCCAGATCGTGCAGTTCCCTCTCCAGGTCCCTGATCTTCGGATCGGTGACGCTTCTCTGGGAACGACCTATCTGAACGCCCTTGCCCTTGAGGTCCCTGGCCATTATGGCGTCCAGTTTCTTCATCTCCGAGGCAAGCTGCTGTTTTTTACGATCCGTATCCGGTTCGGGTGTCTTCTTGCGGAAGAACCGCATGGTCTCGTCATCGATTGCCTTCATTTCCTGTTCGAGACGCCTCTTCACATCCTCGGTGGACCCGTATCCCCTGGCCGCCGGGGTCTCCTTTTTGCCCTTGGAACCGCTGAAAAGGACTCCCAGCCCCCGAAGCTCCTTGTCCATCATGGACTCCAGGTCCTCGGTCTCGTTTTTCAGCTGGCGCTGGATGTTCTGGTTCTTCATGCTGGCCTGCTGGACCTTCCTTCCAAGCCTGTCGCCCAGGGTGTCCCTTCCCCTGGGCGGTTGGCTGGTGGCCACCTGGGACCATCTCTTCTTAAAATCCCTGGAAAAACTCTACCTGCTGGCGGACCCTCCCTTCAGTATCGCCTCGGCGATGGCCTGTTTGTTCCAGTACTGTTTTACCTCTATTCCCCTGCCCATGGCCAAAGCTAGAAGTTCCTGCTTTGACTTCTTCATGAGATCATTGATAGATTCGGGCATGGGACCTCCGCGCGCTGGAGTATATTATAAATATTAGGGAGAAGGAATATAAAAGCGACCTAAACATAATAGATGGATTGCTAACTAAAGTCGCATGGTCTATTAAATATACGGACATGTCGTGCTAATTAAAAGTGCACTATCTATTAAAAGATCGGACACCTTTTGCGAATAAAATTCTATCAAAAAACGCATTGGTATCACGTCATCAGACCGATGGGATTATCATCTTCCAAACGGCGTGACGATCAATCCACATGGGTGGTTAATCCCATGAAGTGGATGTACCCTGTGACAGATTTGGGTTCCGATTGCAGGAAATGGTGCCTGAATCTGGTGCCTAGGGTTAAAATGGTCCTGAACCACCCACTTGGCCCATGAACAACTCAGCGCAGGTCGATTTCGAATATTCCCCACCGGATTATCATGTTATTGACATTGTAGAGTTCAACATTCACGCAACCGTACTCGTCATTCGATCCCCAGGTATGGGTGCTGATCTGGTAGTCCGCGGGATCCATGGCTCTTTCAGGGGATTCGACGGCCCCCGTGAAGAAATCTTCCCAGGCTGTATAATAGCGCGAGGTGATGTTAACCGTCACATCACTTCCGGTCGGGCCGTAATCGCGTATCTCTTTGGAGGTTAAAAGACAGGTGGAACTCATGACGGCCAGGCGGTTGGATGATGATATGGTTTCCATCTCGCGGTTGGCCGACTGCAGATTCACCATGGTCATGTAACAGGTGATGTTGTCGGTGTGGGAATCCTTGAATACCATGAAATTGGGATTGATCCGGATGATCCCATCATTCACCTGGCCATCCTGGACAAGTATCACCGCACCGTTCTCGTAGATATAATCCTGATCCTGGTAGTAGTTGTTGTTCCCCTGAAATTTCAACGTCCCCTTTGTGTTGAACAGGTTTCTCGAGGTAGATCCATCGTCATCTGTCACGGAATACTGGCTGATATGCGGGTTGGTGCCGGGATCCATTTCCAGCTGGCCGGTGGTTTGACCTATGTTCAGTATGGGACCTCCCTGGGTTCCCAGTTGTACACGGCTGGTGAAAAGCGCTCCCGTGTCCTCCCTGAGTATGCTGGAATCGATCTGGGACTTGAAATCCGTCACCGAACCGAGGACGTCATCCATATGGCCGATCTCCTGGTTCTTTGCCCAACCGGGCATGTAATTGGTCAAAACCCCTCCGATAAGGGTAAGCACGATACCCAACATCATAATGGAAACCACGATGTTAGACATTGCATCTCTGTTACGTGAAAAACATTTTCTGTACATGTGGACACCTCGGTTACTCAACATCGATCTCGATTATTGCCGATCCTGTTGTGAAATAGTCTATGTCGTTCAGATCCAGCCTGGTACCCCGGAGCGACCCGCCGTCGTCCCAATCGCTGAAGGAATAATCCACCGGGCTTGAAAGGCCGATTTCAACGAAACGTTCAGTGAAAAAGTCCTGCCATACCTGAGGATAATCCGTACCGATGTAGACCGAAACGTCCAGTGGATCATCGCTGTCCAGGGTTTTGGGGAAATATGGTTGCGCCATGCGGCATATTACCGTTGCCGATCCCTCGTGGGATATCTTTCTGTCAACCCCGATCAGCTTCGGTGAGATCAGGGTGATCTGGGGGGCTCCGGTAAGATTGGTGGTCATGGTCAGTTCCGGTGGTGTGACCATGCTGACGGTCTCATCGGTGATCGAAATTATCGCGCCCATTTCAAAAACGTAGTCAACCTCCGTGAAGAACACGTTGTTGGACCTATACGATATTCTGCCACCTGTTGACAGGATAAGATCCTCATCCGATCCTGAACGTTGGGTAACCATCATACTCGACGTGCTCACATCTTCCGTGATGGGTTCAATGCTCAGGGTTCCCACGGTCTGTCCCACTCCGGCCATATTGTCCCCCCGGGCGGACAACGGAATTCGGGTGGACATGTAGGCCCCTGTCCCCCCGTCAGGAGCGTTCATGATGGCGTTTATTCCATTATCCAGTATCCCGATCTGGCGACGGACATCCTCCATGTGGCGTCTTTCGGATTCGGCCCCCCACTCGGGAATCTTGTCCGCCAGCATTCCGGACAGAGCCGCCGCGGTGATGCTCATCAGCAGGGTAATGGTGATTGCAGAAGACAGGGCAGATGTGTCCTTTTGAATACTTCGATACCGCTTCAAGTCAACACCCCATCCTTCATCTGATTGCCCGGTTCAATCCGAAAAAGGAAACGTTCCCATGGATATTTGGTTTTTTCCGGAATAAGGGCATTGCCCATAAGGCTGCGGGCATGATCAGTAACTGATTTGCGATCCAGTACTTGCTTTGAGAGATGTCTTCCCCCGTATCGGAGACTGAATCGTCAGTATTCATTTCCCTGCTGGAAAGGGATTGGGGTTCTTTAAACATTGCCGGAGACCCTTCGTCTGCGTTGGGACAGTACCCGTTGCGTCCACTGCAGTCATTGCATCCATTGTGCTCCTTGCACCCACCGCATCCATTGTGCTCCTTGCACCCACCGCATCCATTGTGCCCCCTGCACTCACTGCATCCACCGCGCTCCCCGCACCCACCGCATCCATTGTGCCCCCTGCACTCACTGCATCCACCGCGCTCCCCGCACCCAGTGCATCCATTGTGTTCCTTGCACTCACAACATCCATTGTGCCCCTTGCACCCATCGCGCCCATGGACCAAACGGCAGCCGTGGCCTTCGTCGATGGCAAATGCTGAATGGGTCCGGTCCCGAAGAGATATGGTCTTTGAACCCACGGAGGGTGCTTTTCCATGACCGCTCGTATCTTCCCTGGTGGTGTTCTGTTCGATCAACGTGGTTCCGCCGACTTTCACATCATCCACATAGAAACCGGTGAACGTGGCTGTGGCAAGGGGTACGTCGTAGTGGTCTGACACGTGGGGGTTGGGATCGGAGGACACTATCATCCTTATTCGTATCTTGATCACGCTCCCGGCCCAGGATGTGAGATTGACGCTCATGCGTTCCAGGGTGTCGGCGGATACCCAGTAATCATTGTTCGATGTCCCGGTATCATCGTTGAAACCCGTGTATGATTTGCCGTTATCCGCCTCGTCACCGCCGGTACCGTCAGCCTCCGTGCCGGACAGGCCGTATGATGAGCGGGGCCCGATGGTCAGGGGAACCCAGCTCATACCTCCATCATCCGATACCTCTACTCTGAAGCCGTCGGATGGCCTCCCGTTTGCCGAGTTGATGTTGAACTTGAAGGATGCCTCGAACCATGCATCCTGGACAAAGGTCAGATCTATGGCCCGGGTTATGAGGCTGTTGTCGATCCCGTCCTTAAATCCCATGTCATCATCGTTCCCGTTCCACCAGGCCTTGGTCCCCGATGCCGCGCCGCTGGTGACGTTCACCAGGGCCCACTGGTCGGCATCATCGGAACCCACGGGTTCTGCGTTGCTTCTGGAGACCGTCACCTTGACGTCGTCCACCCACCACCCGCCTCCCGTTCCGGGGCCGTAGTTGTAGTAGGTGAAGTTGATCCTCACCGACTCGTTGCCCAGGAACTGGTCCAGGTCGAATATGGCCTGGTCCCAGTCTAGGATACCGTTACCGGACACACCGTTGTAGCACCATCGGATAACGTCGTTGTTGGAATCTCTCACAGTGTCATTGAGCCAGAGGTTGCCGGGGTATGGCTTGCGGGGTTGGATGTAGGTATATTCCCAACCGGACCCGTCGTTGGTACCCACTGTCACAACACCGCCGTTGATACTGTATAGCATGTCGTAGCGGTGCCAGAAGGTGAGAGTGGCATCGGACAGCTCCTCCAGTGAAAAGGTCTCCGTCTCCATCCAGCTCTTGTTGAGGAAGGGATGGTCCCTAGTGGAGATATCCCGCGTGTCCGGTCCCTCATCAGGCAATCTGACGGGACTGTGAACGGATGGCTTCTCCACAGCCTCGCGAATAGCCAGTGAGCCAAGATCAACACTCACCTCCTGGAAGGCCGCCGCCAGCTCCAATGAATCCGCAGCATAGAGGTACCTGCCGCCTTGAGAGGTGTTGGCGATGCTGAAAAGGTTGTACTCAACAGTTCCGGACTCCCCCACTGTAATGTCTGCAAGACGTATAGCCAAAATATCACAGCTTTCCTCGAAAACAACAAAGCTTACCCCCTCGTCGGCATGGTCCGTCTCGGAATCAGAGGATTCCTCCTCCTCCATGAAAACCTGCACGCTGGTTGTGCCCAGGTTTTGATATCGCATGCCGCAGGGATCGCCACCGTTGTAGGTATGTGACCATCCTGCAAATAGCGGGGCCGCTGCATAGGTGTTTGCAAAGTTAATGGTATACCATGCATGCGTTACGGAATCGGGAGTCCTGCCGGTCTCGTACGTGATACCATCCATCGTACTGGAAAGACCGCTTTCGAACGTTATGTATCCAATTTCCTCATTTTGATGATTCCCCTCATCTTCTTCTTCCTGCACCATAACCTCAAATCCACCAGTGCCCACATTTTGGACCCTGGTCACACAGGGCATGTCATCATTGGTTGTCTGGACCTTGGTTAGTACAACGGGATCTGAACTGTATGGTTGAGAAAGGCTCACGGATTCGAAATTCTCATCACCCGTGACCTTGCCGGCCTGTAAGAGTGATCCGTCGGTAAGGCTGTGGGTGCCCGATTCCACAACTATGTATGTGACCGTTTCTGACGTAGGATGGCTGCCGTCCTGATAGTCCCACTCCTCCACCTTCCACTCAAAGCTGTTGAAGTCCACGTTCCTCAGTCGAGTATGACAGGGTTCTGCATCATTTTGAGACAGTGGTTCAATGAACACAATGGGGTCGCTGTAAACATTATCCAGGACCACGGTTTGCCAATTATGATCCCCACTGGTGGTACCGACTTCTCCCACAACTCTGGTCCCGGCCGGGGCAATCTCCACATCGTCAATGTGCCAGTAATCATAATCCGCAGATCCGGCTGGGACCCTGAAGCGCAGCTGGAAGGCTGCGTGCTTGGCATCGTCGGGTATTCCATGGAACTGATCATATATCTGACCCTGGGTGCCGTCGCCGTTAAAAAAGGCCAACTGCTGCCAGGCGAGGCTGTCGTCCAGGTATTCAACATGCATGTCCTCTCCGCTGTCGGGATTTTCGCTACCTGTTAAGGAGTCGCTTCCCCTCCTGAGCCAGTAGGAAATGTATCCAACCGAAACCGAGCTCAGGTCAATAGGGTCAAGGGTCACCGTTTCGGTTCCGGAGGTGTACATTGAGTATGAACCGGAGTTGGATGTAACGTCATTGATACCTGCATTTGCCCCGTGGGTCCATTCAGAGCCCAGGGGCGGACCGTCATCGAAGTCTTCGGTGTAGAATGGTCCGCCAATGCCACTTGTTGCGTTACAATATGTATAATGCAGTTCGGAATACCCCGGATCGTTCTCATCCTCTCTCTCCGCGGGTTTTGTGCCGGTTTCCGTGAAATAGGGGGGCGATCCATCATCAAGTTGAGGATCGTGTTCCAGACCGAACCCGATGGTGTAGACAGGTATGGGCAAGCCCAGCAATCCCTTCCTGTCACCCGATCCGGAACTGGCGGTGTACCAGAAACCGTAGGGTTCCGTTCCCGTCCGCGAGTCTCCTCCATACTTGCCGAAATGGCCGTCGTATGTAACGATTCCCTCGGCAAGGGTATGCCAGGGGCACCACTCGTCCGACCCTTTCTCCAAGTTGCCAAGCTGACCTGCTGGGGTATTGTACTTTGGCGGATCCTCATCGTTTCCCAACCTGTCACATCCGTCCGAAAGTGATATGATCACCGGTGTCCGGTTGGCTGGATCGTCCGACATCCCGGTGGAGGTAAGTATTGTGTAGGCCTCCCCGATCCCGTCCCACAGCATTGTTACGGCTGAGGTTTTCACCTTGGCCGTCATCTCATCCTTGAGTAATTGTTTACCTGTATGGGTCATCTCCTCGAACCTGTCGTTCCCTCCAGCTCCGGGGTACCACTGTACCTGACCCCCTCCGGAATAGACGGTGAATGCCGCCCTGTCCTCGACGGATAGTCCGTCTATGGTGTTGAACGTGGCATCAAGCATGTCATCCAGGTACGGTCCCATGGATGCTGATGTGTCGAAGACGAACACTACATCCAGCGGATTTCTCGGGAGCTGCTTTCCGCTTCTCAAGTTCTCTTCGATCCTGAAACTCAGGTTATAGCTGTGGTAAATTTCTTCATCCAGAACCGTACCCGAAGTGCTTGCCCATGAATCGGCAATGTCGATGTAAACATCACCACCTTCCGGGTCCAAAAATTCCAGCGGGGTCTCACCATTGATTTTCAAAATCGTGCTCTCGTGTTCCCAGTTGCCTGTCCCGTTCTCCATGTCATCTGCAAAGATGTATATGTCCTGGGGAAGTTCCGCCACGTTGTTGGACACGTTGAAAACCTCCGAAATGACGTTGCTCTCATCGACCACAACCCTCAGATCCCTGTGACCTGAGAAAAGCGGAACCCAGATCGTTTCGATGGTGGTGTTTCCATCCTGCAACACGGGTACGGGCATGGTTCTTACAAGGGTCTCACCGTCGTATATACGAACTACTGCCGAGGCATCGGCACCCCCGGGATTGAACACCTTGGTTGTGAAAATGTAGGAATCCCCGATAAGTGGGTTGGGATCGCTCAACTCGATATCAACCAGGGTGGTCCGGAGCTCGGGTCGGTTGTCCGGTATGCCCATGAACCGGAGGAATAGGTAAAGGACTTCCTGTTTGTTTGTCTCCATAAGTGTGCTGCCGTCATCTATGTTGGAGAACCGCCATGGTATGGTCATGGCCCGGTATGAGTGGGTGGGTATACTGCAGAGAACACCACGGTAGTCGGTCTCGTTTTGGGATGAATGGAACAATCCGGACGCTTCGTTCATTGGCCTTATTATATCAGAGGCCGAGTGGTCGCCAACGATCAATGGCAGATCGAGACCGTGGGTGATATCATGGCCAATGCTCCCGGTCATCTCAGTGGAGAGATTGACGTTTGTCCAGTAGCTGTCTATCTTGAGGAAATCCCGGGCGAGGGTCCCCGTGGCGGTTGCCGTGTAACCGGAATCACTGCTTGCCGGGACCAGGGAATCGACCACGTTCTCACCCATCAGGATGAAACCCACCATCAGGGTGTCAATGTATTCGGATTCAGGGTAGTTGCCGCCAAGATAGTCTGATATGGAATCCTTGTCATTGTCCGTTAGAGGATCGGTGTCCTCTCCGGTATTCCATATCACGGTCTTGTATCTTTTCAGAACTGAAACATTGGGTCCGTCGGAGCCGCTGGGGACCTCCAGGCGGGTGAAACGGTAGTTGAGGAAGGCCAGGGATGATGTTATGTTGGCGGTCCCGTTGTCAAGACCGGTGTCGGACCCGTCGTCATCCACAACGAGCACCGAGAACTGGACGTTGGCCTCTCTCACGGCCAGTCGGCTATAGGTTATGTCGTTGTTGTTCTCCAGGGTCTCAATTATCTCATCATAGGGATCCACGATTACCCGAAACGAGTGGATTCCCACCTCCGTGGCCTTCCAAATCTTGCTTCGAATCACGTATGTGCCGTTCCCGGAAAGGTAGGGGATCACGAACGGGTTGTCCACCCCGTCGGGAAAATCCGGTTCCACGTCCTTTTCCACCCCATCCGGTCCCGTTACCTTGAAAAGGACCCTGATGTTCTCGTGGGGCGTGACACCGTTGTTCCGTATCTTCACGGTGATGTTGACGTCCTCCAGGTAGCTGGGCGTGTAGGTTGAGAGGGTCTGCTCTGATATGGCAAGATCGCTCTGGATGGTGGCATTGCCGCCGAACCAGCGAAGTACCCTGAACACCATATCCACCCGGTCGAATGGGCGGCTCATTGCAGAGAATACCCAGGGCATGGTGACCGTCTTGTAATCGGTGGCATTGTTTTTCTTCCAAACCCCGAAACCGTTGTCCGATGCAGATACCAGGTACTTCCCGGCTGAACCGGCGGGGGTGTCTATTGGAATGACCTCGTCCCCTGAATCCGAAGATTCACCACCATCGAAGTTGGTTATGCCCTCCAGGGAGTAGGTCTCGGATTGGGTAATGGGATCGGAGTTGACACCGTACAGGTTCACAGGGACACCGCTTCCTCCTCCATCCGGGACGAAAGAGTCTATACCAAGGTATTTCTCGGCAAATGATCCCGCAGGGAAATCCGGGCCGTCCGGCAGGCTGTCAATTACCCCCTGGCCCTCAATGAAAAGGTATCCCCCGTCGTCCAGGTACTCTTCAAGAGCATCAAGGTTGGCCGGTGTAAGCGGTGTATTGGTATCATAGCCGCATATCCACAGCACGATATCGTAGTTGGACAGCTGGGTTACACCCGAGTCGAACGCGGGATCGGTGGTCTGGGTGGTTCGGTAGAAGTCAAATGCGGTGCCTGACGCGTACATGGCGTCCCGGATAAAACTGACAACATCCCTGGGTGTTCCATCGGAAACGGTATCATCATCCACCAGGAGAACCTTCTTTCGAACTGATATGTTGGAAGTAATGTTTTTGTTGTTATCCATGTTTATATCCAAATCCGGCGAAATTGAGATATTGGCTGTTACCTCCACCCGCTCTCCCGGGTTGGCTATCCATCCTTCAAAGGTGAAATCCTTGCTCGCATGTCCGTGAATGACCACCTGTTCCGGCTGGAAGTCGTATCCTGCGGTATCGTTGATGTGAAGATAGAGCCAGACATCATCTTCTGGCAACACATCCTTCCCGCGGATGTTCCGAATGGTGATGGTTATGGTGGTATAATCCCCATGGATGGGTTGAAGGGGACTGATCCTGAAATCAGATGACCCGTAGTTGAATTCACCGTTTAACGCTGGCGTTATTTGAAGATCAACGTCATTGTCACCCGCATCGACTATGCTGGGTGTGGCCGATATCTCCGCAACGTTGTTGTCCATGACAATCTCCAGTTCATCACACTGAACGGTGACCTTGATGCTGTATTCCACAACCGCCGCCGGGGTCCAGTTTACGATCACCTTCTCGCTGGACCCGGGGGTGATGCTTCCCACGGTTATGTTGTCAACGTACTGATAATCGAAGAGGAACACCTTGACCGCAACATTGGTTGCAGAGGCGGATCCCAGGTTGTGAACCGTTATTTCAATGGTTGTATTGTCATTCACTACCAGTGGAGTGGTTTTATCCAACTCAATGTCATTCCTGTCTATTTTCAGATCGGGCAGCAGCAGGCCGCTCTGTATCAGCCCGGCACCGTAAATATCCGTGTCATCCAATACGGTAAAGGATATGGAGTCCGTTGCCGCAAACACCCCGCCCACATTGACCACCCAGCTCTCCCCGACACTCCACGTGCTTCCGTCCTTACCTGTCCCGGAAAGGCCCGCACCCAAGGAATACATCTTCCATGTTTGATCGTTCTTTTCGATACGGATGAAGGTCTGGGAGGTGTTGACAATATCATCACCATCCAGCAGTTCGATCTCCAGGTCATTCCCATCATAACGGGCATTGAACAGCGGTGGCGAGGAATTGTCCAGGGGTTCGATCATGTATATGTAGACCCCCAGGATGCTTGCGATCAGTGTTGATATGCCCAGCAGTATCACCGTGCCCAGGGCTTCTGAAACGGCCCTCAGGTCGCTTTTCCCACCTCTCCCGTACCTCCTTGTTTCCAAGGATGGATACCTTTTCATAGCGACCGCCTCCTTTTTTTTGATTGTTCTTTTTGCTCACCGATTAAAACCCCATGGTGGAACCTGGACCTGCAGCCGCCTGCTGCGGATGCCACACCCGCCACCAGGATCGGAGAAGCGTATGCCATCGACCCGGTTGCGGATGCGGAAGCATCCCGCGCATCGTCATCTTCCGATGACTCACAGGTTTTTTTCTCCCCCTGTTCCTCCCCGGAGGATACAATTACTGAAGGGATTGTGGCGGGGATGAATTGATTGCATATGCCAACGGGTATAGGTGAAATGTCCGACGATCCCACAAGGGGCCAGATCGATCTCGGATCGGGACTCTGTCTGGTGTCTGTCATCTCTCCCCCGAGCTGGGTTGATCCTTTGACAACAACATCATCAATGAATATTCCACCCGGGGTGCTGGCTGTGGGTGATTCGTAATGCTGGGAGCCAAAGTAGGGGTTGTCATCGGAGGCGGTGACCATTCTGAAGCGAAGCCGGATGACCGAACCGGACCAACCGGTAAGATCGGTTTCCAATCGTATCAGGGTATCGGCCTCGATCCATCCGTCTCCATTGTAATCTATTCCCATGTAGGTCTTTCCATCCAAGATGCCGTCATCCACCGGCCAGGTACCGCCGTCATCGGCCAGTTCAGCCGTGCCTGACACTCCCCACAGGGCCCTCACACCCCGACTTAAGGGAACCCAGGTCTTTCCGTTATCTGAGGTCACCTCGACCCTGAAACTGTCGGGAGGCAGCCCCTGGGATATGTTAATATTGAAACGGAAGTAGGCGCTCAGCTTGGCATCCTTGGCGTTAGTCAGGTCGATCACCCTGGTATAAAGGCTGGTATCCTGACCCCCTTTAAGTGAGTTCAAAATGGGATCCCGCAGCCACCAGGAATACTCTCCTGAATGTGCATAGGAGGTTTGTGCATGCTCCCACTGGTCCTTGGTGTCCGATGTGGGTGATACCTCATCATCCCTGGACACCTTGATCTCCACATCATCAACCCACCAGAAACCTCCCGAACCTATGGCAAAGTCTATGAAGGTGAAGTTGACCCGGACCTCATCTTCTCCTATGAACTGGGACAGGTCGAACTCCGCGTATTCCCAGTCGAACAGGCCGTTGGCCGATATCCCGTTGTAACAGAATGTCATGGTATTATTGAAATCATCAGTGATGTTCTTTGTCACCAGCAGGTTTGACGGGTATGTGTTTATGGGTGATATGTAATGCCATTTCCAGTCCCCGCCGTCCTTCGTTCCCACGGTCACAAGCCCTCCGTTGAGACCCAGGGTGATGTTGTATTTGTGGAAGAATGTGAGGGTGGCGGAGTCAACGTCCGTGAGCGCAAAGGTCGGGGTGATCATGTGACGATATGTGATATTCCCCGGTTCCATCCTGAGACCGGGCCCATCATCGGACCGGCGGGCCACCGCACTGCCGGCCAGGTCTTCTGCAATCTGGGTGAACACGTTAGCAAGCTCATCACCGGATGGTGCATAGAAGTATCCAAATTTACCCTCCGCACCAACCTTTGAATCCTGAGCGAAATGGAACAATTCCCATTCAAGGGGATACGAACCCTGGGGGGACGGTGCCTCGGTGGCCGGGTTCATGGTGAGGTCCGGGTCGTGGGCGACACCAAGACCGATGGTGTACACATAGATAATGTCATTGGCGTTCTGTATTGCCGACCTTGCTGTGTTGACATTGTAGGAAGATGCGCTGGATGTATCTTGCCCATCCGAAAGAATGACCATGGCCGGGGTTGCTTCTGCACTGTCATAGTTATCTTCAAGCCAGTCTATCCCGTAATTATCACGATCGATTGATTCATAAAGCGGGGTGTTGCCATTGGGGTTGTTGTACTGGTCAATGAACCACTTCAGATCATCCCTTCCATCGGCATCGCAGGTCACCCATGTGGGCATTGTCAGGTTCGCCACTGAAGGCCACCATGGATCGCTTCCACTGAAAAACTGGATGCAGACCCGGTCATCATCATTGAGAAGGTCAATGAATATCTTTGCTGCTATTTGGGCCTCGGGCCATTTTGTCGCTGTGTTCATTGAACCCGAGTAATCGAAGTTGAAGAGGATGTCCAGGTTCGCTGACGGGTTTACCTCCGGTTCCTGGGCGTAATAACATGCTGGGTTGGTATGCCCGTCCCGGACGGTGTAGTAAAAACCATCCCTTTCTGCCCAGTCACTCTCCACATCAACGTATATTTCATCCTCGTGGAGCTGCACGAACTCCAGGGGCGATTCGCCGTTTATTCTTACCAGGGTGCTGTCATGCTCCCAGTTGGAATAGCCGTTTTCCATGTCATCATGGAAATAGTATACATAGAAGTCTTCGTTGATCTGAATATTGTTGTACCAATCGAACACCTCGCTTTTTTCATTTTCCGGGTCCACCCACACTGACAGTGGACGGTTTCCTGCAAAGAGGGGTTTATAGACCGTTGAAATGGTACTGTAGGTATCTGCCGGGACAAATATGGACATGGAATTGACGATGTTTTGCCCGTCCAGGAACCTTACCGTGGTCGTCCCCGAGCTCTGACCGTGGTTGTACACCCTGGAACTGATAACGTAGGAATTGCCCAGGACCAGGTGTTCATCGGAGAGGGTAATGTCCGAGCAATAGGTGGAAAACTCCAACCTGGTGTCCAGCTGACCGAACCATCCAATTATCATGTAGGTCATCTCCGCGCGGGATCCTGCGGAATCGTTACCTATACCTGTGGCGGTCAACACTTTCGGACCGGGATACTGGCCGTATATGGGTAGCCTGACGCCCTCGAAATTAAAATAATGCGAATGGTAACCCAATGGCAACGACAAGGTCAGATAATAGGTAACCCCGTTAGTGAAAATATCGTCCGTGGGATCCTTTATCATGTCATAGTGATCATTGTTGATATACAGTTTCGATTGATCGGGAGGATCACCTGAACTGTTGGTGTACACCACGGTAAAATTGAAGATCGTGGCAGGGGTTCCTATGGCCGGGGTTGCCGTTGGGTTGGTAAGAGATGCCCCGAAAACAAAAGGCCCGCTAAACGTTCCTGACGCCGGTTCCCGGACCAGGGTGAAATGGTCCTTGAAGTTGAAGTAAAAATCATGGCTTCCCACGGAAAGGAATGTGCTATAATAGTATACCTTACCGTCTGTAACATCGTTGTCTCCCGGGTCCTGCGGGAACAGGTCGTATGTGACACTGTCGATCACCACCTCGGCCTGGGTGGGCAAATCACCGTTACCCTGCGTGTATGTGGCAGAGAACCTGAATGCCGTTTGGGTTGACCCTGTCAATGGGCTTACCTTTGCATCCGTTATCACTGGAGGTTCCGCCGTCAATGCATTCAAGGTAATGATGTCAAATGCAAAATAGTCCCAACCGCCACAGCTGCCTGACATTCGGAAGCGGAACTTGAAATTGTTGTCGAAATAGTCTGGGTCATCCATCAGGTTGAAGGTCACCGTTTCCTGTTGCCAGGGAGGATGGAGGTCATCGTCGCCATCGGTCCATGTAATGATGTTATGCCAGGTTCCGTCATAGAAAAAGTCCAAAAATGCATCATCATTGCTGTTGTCAAATGAGGTGCATGCCCATTTGAAGTTAAGAGAAGCTTCGTTGTAACTGCTCATATCGATGGTTGGGGTCTCGGCATATGTGCTCCCACCCCTGATCTGCCCAAAATAGGTGCCACCTGCTGGATCGGGATTGATATCATCATTACCGCTTCCTCCGTCCTGGAACGTGAGCACCTGAGCCTCACCATAATCGTTGGATGTCCAGTCCGGACTGTTCCAGTCGCCGTCCTCGAACGAATCCTCGAACGCCACCACCGGTGCTCTCAGGGACGGATCGGTGCGTTCCTCTGCACCTTCAACACTTTCATCACCATCATGGCTCTCTACCCCATCATCATGGCTCTCCACCCCATCATCATGGCTCTCCACCCCATCATCATGGCTCTCCACCCCATCATCATGGCTCTCTACCCCATCATCATGGCTCTCCACCCCATCATCACTCTCAATGCTCTCATCGTATGGGCGGTACATCACCTCTTCGTTATGGATATCCGTTGAGGTATCTTCCCTTGTCCCGGGACCGTCCTGGTCCAACCACGGATCAACAAGGAAGGAGAATTCCCACGAAGAGAACACCACCCTGAAAACACCGTCCTTTTCCATGCCCTGACCGTTCTCACGTTCCAGATGAACGCTGTGGTTGCCCGTGGTGGTACTGAAAAGGAACCTTTCCGCATCCGCAGTTGGTTGTATCGAGTCGGACCTGTCCGTGAAATATTTCCCGGTCTGTATCTGGTGTCCGTGACTTATGGGATCATTGGATTGACCGACAAGAACCGCCGGTAGATCCACGTTGGTCCTGTATCTTTCAACACCCAGATAATCCCGGGCGAACCTGTCAACGGGTACCGTGCGGTTGACCAGATCCGATGTACCTTCCAGATCATCCAAGATATCCTGGCCCATGAGCCAGAAGTTACACTCCAGGCCTTCTATCACATCCGCTTCGGGAAACACACCATCCAGGTAGGCGGAGATCTCTGTCTGATCGGTCGCCGTGAGCGTGTTGGTCTGGGCCTGTCCAGTTATCCATACCACTGACTTGTATACCTTCATTCGATCCAAATCCGGTCCGTCGGTTCCGTTGAGGACCACATGTTCGGTATATTCATAATCCAGATAATCCAGGGCCTCGACGAACTGGCCGGTCACGTTCCGGTGGCCTCCCAGGTTGTTTGCGCTTTCATCATCATCCACGACGAGTATGGTGAAGGCAACCGTGACCTCCGTGACATCGGCGGCATCACGACGGTAGGTGATCATGTTGTTGGTCTCCAGCATCTCCTCATATTCCCCGAATGGGTCCACCATTACAGAGAACACATGAAAACCAACCCGGGATGCGAACCAGAGTTTGCTGAGGTTGACCTTGGAACCGTTGCCGTCTATCCAGATGCTGACGGGATTGGTGATCACGTCATCCTCGAATATTGGTACGGGGTTCTCCACCCCGTCTGGATCAGTCACCCTGAACAGGACATCCACCAAACGTCCCTCGGGACCATTGTTCTGTATTGTTGAATTTATGTAGATGTAATCGAAATACCTGGGCTGGGTGTTTGATATGTTCTGATTGGCTATGGAAAAATCCGTCCCGAATGAAATTGACCAGTTGAATGCCTTGTCCATAACGGAATAGACAAGATTTACCTGGTCCGTGGGATACATGGCAGAGAACGCCCACGGCATGAAAACAATTCTAGCCGTGGTGTTTTGGGCACTGTTGAACCTTTCCACGTATGTCCCAACGGTCTTGTCATCATCATTATCCACGGTAAGGATGGCTTTACCCATGGCGCTCAGGCCGAGCGTGTCGGCATTATCATCATTTTTGAAGAACGGCAGGGTCATGCGTCCTATATGATTGGTTATGTTACTTGTCGAGTTTCCCCACACACCCGATCCGGTCCCCACATCTTCATTGTAGGTTTCAAATCCCAGATAATCCTCGCAGAAGGATGAATGGTTCCCGTGTATCTCTTCTATGATATCCTGTCCCACCAACCACAGGTAGCCGCCACCATCCAGATACATCGTTATGGCGTCGATATTCTCATCGGTCAGGGTGTTATCCTCATCATAACCCGTTACCCAGATGACGATATCGTATTCCTCCAGACCAGCTGTCATGGTAGATGAGTATGGCGGGTCATTTACACCGACGGACTGGTATGTGTCGAAGGGGACCCCGGATGCTGTAAGGGAATCTCGCATGGTCTCAAAACTGATCACCATTTCGCCATCATTCACACCATCATCATCCACAAGAAGCACCGTTGGTACAACGTTTATGAGGGGTGAGCCGACAAGATCATCGAGGCCGGGTATCGTATCATGACCGGATATCTCATCGTTTTCCACCGATATGGTGAACTGAGAAAGGCCGCCGGGTCTGGCAAGCCAGGTGAAGGATACCTGAACCACATCACCGCTGGGGATACCCCAGTCCACGTATCTATTATCGGACCATCCGGATTTCTCATGTTCTATATTGATATTGAACGGGTTATATTTCACCATGTCCAAGTCGCCTTTCCCGATGTTGTGTATTGTGATATAAATCTGGATCGTATCACCGTGGACCACGGGATGTTTTGAAAAATCAACATCATCATCGACCGTGGGATCCTCCGACACGTCGAATAAAAGCTGGGGGGTCTTCACTGTGCCCGTTTCGGTTATTATATTGAACGTCCTCTCCGCATAGTTATTGGACAGATCCTCTTCCTCCTCCATGCAAATAAGCCTAACACCGAATACGAATACACCAAAGGTATCGTTGAGCACGGGATGAAAATCTTCCGCATTGAATTGTATATCGAGGGACTGACCAGGGTTTAGGATGTTTGGATCGTAATATTCGGTAACCTTCTCATTGTTGATGGTCAGCACGGCAGAGAAGCCGGCAACAGGAATCGGACCGACATTGCTCATGATGAAACTGACATCGGGGAGGGTATCATCCATTTTTATCGATTCCACCTCGAACCCGCTTACACTGATTGTGATATTATCATCGCTCAGGGCAATATCGGGCCGGATGTAATTCATACGAGAGGATGAATAATCGGCGAAGGCCAGCGTTATGGAATCGGGAAGGAACACTATGTTTACAGATATCTCGGGAGTCCAGCCTCCCGCAGATTCGGACAGAACCTCTTCACCTATCTCCTTGCTCCATACCTCATTGAATTCCCATATCCCGTCAGATATGGTACCGTTCTCATTGCCGGCTGAAAGATCATCGAGGATGTGCCAGGTGTACGTGCGTGATCCAATAAACGCGTTAATCTCCACATCAGAGCTGTATATCGGGTCTCCTCCCATGTGGGTTATATTCAGATGGTAGGGCGTGTAGGTGATATCCAGTTCGGTCTGGATACCCGCCGGAAGATCGTCGTCTATGGTGAACAGCCACGTCGAAAAAACACCCATCATGGTTATGGATATTCCCAGAACCAGTATCGTTCCGATGATCTCCGATGCTGCCTTTTTACAGTTCCCGATCTGAAAGTTGCGGCCCGGTCCGACCAGGCGGACACCGGCATGATCTGCATCATCCATTTCCCTGTGGATAGGATATCTCATTTCAAGCACCTCCCGTACATATGGTGCGCTGGAACGTGTTTAATAACCCCGCGGGGGTCGGTCCAGAAGGGATGGGCCACAATGCCGATGATGAAAAATGTCAGTAACATCGACAAATCATCCAACGAAAAGGAAACAGGGAATTGTGATCCCTTTGGAGCATCGGATGCGGAATGGAGGCCAATATCGTTTGAAAGGCTGTCCATTATGGAATCTTCCGTTTCCCATGGGGGTGGGCCTCTTGTGGAAGACGTTCCACCTTCATCGGGGATTCCTCCGCCGGCAGATATATCTCCGCATCGGGTTCCCACCTTCAAATGGTCCAGTCTGCAATGCCTCAGGTTTTTCTCCCCTGATGTATCTTCCCTGGTATCCTCTGCTGAAGAGCGTCCCAGGATGTAAACATCATCCAGGTAGAATCCCCCGAATCCCGCGGATCCGTCCTCGTAATGGGTATCCCCGAAGAAGGGATTGGAATCAGATGCGGTGACCACCCTGAACCGAAGCCATATGACCTGACCGGCATATCCCGTCAGGTTGGTCTGGACCCGCAGGAGTGTGGAGGCATTTATCCATCCGTCTCCGTCCTCGTCCACACCCATGTAGGTCTTTCCATCCAATATTCCGTTATCGTATCGGGTATTGTTCACAACCGCCGATTCGTCAGACACCGCATCAGAAACTCCCCACATTCCCCGAACGCCGTCGCAAAGCGGGGTCCACTGGACAGAATCTGTGGATATTTCAAGGCGTATGCAATCGGGTGGTCTGCCGGATGTCATGTTAACGTTGAACTTTATTTTGGCAAACAGGGTGGCGTCCTCTGCCTTTGTGAGGTCTATGGACCGGGAGACCAGGCTTGAATCTATCCCACCTTTCAAATAACCGGTGTCGGGGCTGGCTAGCCACCAGCTTCGAGAGCCGCTGGATGAATCCGTGTTGGTGATCTGCCATTGATCGGACCCGGCAGCTGTCACGGCCGTGGCATCACTGCGGGATGTTCGGACCACCACGTCGTCAATGTAGTAATTCCCGGGGTCCGTGTCTTCTGCGTACAGGAATCGTATTTGCACCCTGACCTGGGAAAGGCCAGTATAATTCTTCAAATCCACCTCCACGTAATCCCAGCCGTACTCCCCCTTGTCGGAAACGCCGTTCCAGGCATACCTCATGAACCTGCCCTTGTCATCCTGGAACGTGTATCCGGTATGGATGTTGTTGTTGTATGAGCTCTTTGAAGGTATCATGTAATCATACTCGAACCCGCTTCCGGTATCCGACCCTGCCAGTACCACCACGCCGTTGACGCCAGTGGTCATGTTGTACCGGTGGTAGAATGACAGCACTGCCGAATCCACACCCTCCAGGCTGAAGGTGGGCGAGGTGAGATACTTGTCATTGGCGGGTTGGGTATCGTTGATGAAAAACGAGGTTCCATACGAATGATATATTTCGTATTCCGGGGGGGTTCTGTGGAAATCCTCCATCTCGGCCCAGCCGGCAGCGACATCGGTGTAAACGGTACCTATATCGTCCATGAACTCCACCGGAGACTCGCCGGTTATTCGAAGTACCGTTGATTCGTGTTCCCAGTTCTTGGGACCACGTTCCATATCGTCATGGAACATGTAAACGTAGGTATCCAGTATCTGGGCCACGTTGTTGGTATAGTTGAAGATTTCGGAAACGTCCCGGTAAGGATCGACGGTCACCCTCAGCACCCGGTTCCCGGAAAATGACGGGGTCCACAGAGTCTCCACCTGTGAATGGTTGCCCGACGGCACGGCCAGAGGTATGCTGCTTATGATGGACGAGCCGTCCCAGAACTGGACCAGTGCAGAGGAATCCGATCCACCATAATTGTAAACGTCCACGGAAAGAAGGAACCTGTTGCCCAGGGTTGGGTTGTTCTCACTGCGCTGGAGGTCCACGTTGGATACCTTGAGTTCCGCCCTGTCCTCCGGCTGTCCGAACCATCTGAGTATGAGGAACGCCAGTTCAGCCTCGTAACCAGCGCCGTCCTGGCCCACTGAAGCGGCTGCTCCAGAAACGATGGGGCCCTGGTAGTTACCAAAGGAAGGCAGGCGAACCCCCGTGAACTCGAAACGGTACTCGTGAATACCCTTGGTCAAACCGGTCTTCTGATAGGTATATATTATACCATCGCTGGAGGTGTCGTCAGCGGGATCCTTCTCCATGTCATAGGGGGTGTCATCTATGTAAATCCGGGCAACCGCCGGGATGGTATTATCATGGTCATTGAAGATCACCTGATAGGTGAACTCGCTGGTGGAATGCCCCTGCATTGGGGTAACGCTCGGAGATTCCAGGGACTTGCCGCCAACCAACGGCCCCTCGTCGGCACCGAAAGCCGGCAATCTATCGTTCAATGAGCTGTAGGTGGTGTAGAAATAGTAATTGTGGTTGCCGGAGGACAGTGTTGTGGTATTGATATACCATTTACCATCGGAGTAGGTTATGTCTCCGGGGTCCTCCTCCACCATGTTGAAGGGAACGGTGTCTATGTATACCTTTATGGAGGACGGCGGCTGGTTATCGGTATTGGTATATTTCACACGGTACGTGAACACGGTAGCGGTTCCCCCGACGGGAGGGCTCACGCTGCCCGATTCCAGATACACAGAAACCGTGGATATGGTGGGACCGTTGAAGGGTGGGTCCGGATCAGGCGGTTCCCTGTCCGAATCAGCAGCATCGTCCACGGCCGTGAAATAATAGTCATGGCTCCCGAGGCCAAGGACCGATCCTGCAACATCAAGATAATACTGTTCTCCGTTGGTCAGGTCCCCGTCGTGAAGAGAAGCTTCGGCCCCGGTGTCAAGGTTCATGACATCTCCGGTTGCATCACCGTCGATATGTACCCTGACGGTCACGCTCGAACTGTCAGAATCGGTCACCACTATCTTGTATGTGTAGGTCATTGGTTCCGTTCCCAGATCATCTTCAAGACCGTCACTCTCACTCCCGTACCCTTCCTCGGATGAAAAGGATATGACCGGCGGTTGGTTGGGTGGTAATATGTACGGTCCCGGTTCGGTGCCGGAAGCGGGAAGACGATCCGATTCCGAGGATGATGGGTCGGTATCCGAAAAGTCGAAATAACATTGGTGAAGAACGCCCGGTGCAGGTGTGCCGGAAAGGGTCGATCTGCCCAGCCAGAATATCTCCCCATCCGTGTAATCGTCGTTATCGTACTGGGAGCCAGGTGTCAGGTCGTCATCGTGAAGTCCTATGGTCCCGCCGTTCATGGCCGTGGGCGTGCCGTCCACGTAAATGTTGTACACGCTCGGCTCGTCGTCATCGGCGTCCGTGTACACCACCCGGAACTTGACGGTGATCGAACCCTGTTGACCTTCATCCGGTTCCACCGATTTGTAGGGTCTGGCATCCCCGTCATCACCGTAACCTGTCAGGGTTCCACCCGGGACCCACTCAAGCACCGGTGCCGAGTTGAGCACGGTCAGGGTATGCGGCCCATCGGTGTTCGATGCGCCAAAGAGAGAATCGAAAGAGTCGAACTGGTAGCTGGTGTCACCCTTGGCGATATCCCCGGCCGCCGCGGTGTAGGTGTACTGCTCCCAGTTTGTATAATCTCCATCATGGAGATAGCCCGCCGCTCCCGTGTCCAGGCTCATGGCATAAGGCGTCCCGCCGATGGTCACGAAAGGGCTGCCTGCCTGGGGAGCATGGTCGTCATCGTCTTTGTATTGAACAGTGAAAGTATGGGCACTCGTGACGTATCCGGTCCCATCCGGGGTCACGTCTCCGTTGTTGAGCACGGGAGCGTTGTTCACGGTCAGGCTGTTGACCACCAGGTTGTCAAAAAGAAGGTATCTAGAATTATGGGTCCCGCTATGGGGATAGTTGTTGTTGTAGAACCCGAACTCACCGGACATGATTGGGTTGGAGTTGTCCGTGTAATCGAATATGTTGGTATAGCTTCCAGAATCGACATCGCCTCCCTCGAAAAGTGTCTGTACCTCGGTGTCAGATAGGTAGCGATTGTATATCCTGAACTCATCGATCATACCATCGTAGTAGCAACTGCTACCGGTTTCACCATCGTGATAGTCCATGTTGGTATCCGACCGGCCGATCCTGATATTGCCGCTGTGGCTTGGAACGTAACCGGTCTCTGATGCACTATCCACCTCGACGTTATCCAAAAGCATCTTCTGGACACCTGCTGTGCTGTCAAATGTGAAGGCCAGGTGGTGGGTGCTCCCGGTGTCCGTGAAGGGTGTGCTCATCCAGGTGGGGGTTATACGGTTCGTGCTCCAGAACCCGCAGTAGAGGCGATTGTTATGAAGATACATGCTGAGCCCGTGGGATCCTCCGCCCTCCTTGTAAATTACCTGCCTGCTCACGGTATCGTCGGCGTTGAACCACAGGCTGTAGCTGCGGGTATAGACGTTCATATTGTTGATGTCATTGGAATCATCGATATCGACCCGATCGTTGCTCCCGTCGAAATCGAGGGCATATCCGAACCGACCGGAGGTCCAGCTGGCCCCCGACCGGCTTCCTGGATTATCGAAGTTTGACATGTCGTTGCAGGTGTCTCCGGAATTCTCATCGAATTTCAGGTGGCACACAAGATCAGGGTCCTTTTCCTTCATGTCCACCTGAATGGTGTTGCCCGTGGTGGTTATCTTCATGCTGTACCATGTGTTTCTGGAATAATCATCGCCGGATGTGTCCAATATCTGCCAGTTCCCCAAATATTTCTTTTCCAGGGTCATGTCCGGATTTCCGCTGTCACCGCCGTTGAGGTCCGTGTTTGGATCGGCGTGGAACCTGTACATGTTATTCGAATCGGCCCTTCTGAATATGAAACCCAACCCGCCTCTATTGCCATTGTCGTTGGACATTCCGTTAAACTGGAAGGTATATTCCGCATCGAATACCGTCAGGGGTTGGATGATCTCCGCACCTCCCCACTGGGGATACCCTGGGTTCAGGACCCGGTTATCGTGATAGAGCATGCCGTCAACGATGTCCCAGTCCATGGTTCCTGAGGTGCCCTGTTGGATATCTAACCAACCGTTTCCCACGTCGTTGCTGTCCGCACGGTCGAAATTATCTGAGAAGACGACGGCTCGAGTGGATGGTTGTGATCCATAGGTTTGCTCAGCTTTGGCCAGGGTACTATCATCAACAGGAGGATGCATGTGGGGGATATCATCGTCTTTGGATTTCCCGGGGTCAGTCTCATGTCTATCCATGTCCTGGTCAAATACGGGAAGTGCCTGGATATCTTCTCTGCTGTGAACATCCGGGTCACCGTCCATGACATCCTTGATGAAGGCGTACTCGAAGGACATGAACACCGTGTTGTACTCACCGCCCTGGTTGTTGTACCCGATATTGGGAACGTCCACGTGAGCCCTGATGGCCTGGCCGGCGTCGGCTCCGATTATGGGACTGGTGATGAAAAGTTCTCCCTGGGATGAGGGTTTCACCTTCATGGCGTCTCCCCTGTCCGTGAAAAGGTCCTGGGTCGGATATTCCATGCCGTGGCTTATTTCATCGTGGTAAATCCCCCTGATAACGGACGGGGTGCTGGTGTTGGTCTGGTACTGACCTACCATCATGATGTCCCGCAGGAGCTCATCACTGGTGTCGGCAAATGAACCGTCGGAAGGCCCTTCCACATCATCCAAAATATCCTGCCCTATCACCCAGAGGTTGACGCTGGGGTGATCGATGATGGAGGCCTCGGCATAGCTGCCGTTGAGGTAGCTGGCCAGGTTGGCCCTGTCCGTATCTGTCAATGTGTTGGTCGAGGCGTTACCGCAGGACCATATGACAGTGTTATACTTCTTCAGCACTTCCAGATCGGGCCCGTCGTTGCCCGAACCCACCACGTAGGCCTGGTTTAGGCCCATGTACTTGTGATCATATCCCAGATAGCTCAACGCCTCTGTTATGTTCTCCGTGGTATCTTCGGGATTCGATGGATTTCCGTTATTGGCGGAATCATCATCATCCACAACCAGAATCGAATAGGGAATGACGATCTCCACCACCTGTATCTCCGAATATGTGATGTCGTTGTTGTTTTCGTTTATCTCACTGTACACGTTGTTATAGTCCACCCGGACCATGAATGTGAAGGTGCCCACTGATTCGACCAACCATTCCTTGTTGATCGATACCGTATCGCCATCGCCAGGGAGGTCCACGAACATGGGGTTCTTCAGAGGTGCGCCGCTACCGTCCTCTTCGCCGGTATAATTCTTTATCAGTTGCCAGGGCTGGTTTTCATGTTTGATGTAAAATGCCACGCCCACATCTTGAAAATCCTGCGGGCCGTTGTTCCTGATGGTGGCGCTCACCTTCATGGTGTCCAGAAACGTGGGATCGGTGGGTGAGAGAGACTGGGTGACTATCGAAAAATCATATCCTTCCGCAATGCGCCAGCCGAACCAGTTCAGGATGTTGAATGCAAGCTCCGATCGTTCGAAAGGATCAACTATGCTGGAATAATCGAAACTGCAGAATACCGTTTTGGCGGTCAGGTTCGGCCCAGGCGTCCATTCCTTTGCCACGGCTATGTATTCCTGAGAGCTCACGCTCTGGTTGATTACTGCCTCGCCCCCCGGGGCCAGGGTCAGAACATCGGTCCTGTCCGACATGGCATTGATGTTGGAGAGGTCAGAAAGAGTCAGGTTGTTGGAGATGGGACTATCAATGATACCATTAGCGGAAGCTTCGAGTGACGATTCGGAATAGCCGTTTACACCGAGATAATCATAGGGAAACGATCCCGAAAGGAACGATGTTTCCGGGCTGTAAGAGTCGGACAGGAAATCCTGGCTGATTAGCCACAACTTTCCACCATTATCCAGAAAATATTCAAGATCGTTCAAACAGGCCGAGGATATGGTATTTATCGGGTTCAAACCGGTGGTCCATATGACGATATCATAGTGATGAAACCCCACGGTCGTCGCATTCCATCTGGGTTCGGAATTACCCACCACGGTGAATTCATCAGGGGTCACACCGCAGGCCACCAGGGCCTCCTTGACATAGTCACCCTGGTTGGACCCACCATCGTCATCCACAAACAGGATGGTCGGAAGAACGACCAGTGAACGAGATGTCTTGTGAAAATATGGAGTGGCTCCCGGGTCAGTTGATGGTTCCCAGAGTCCCTGGCCGTATGCCCAATAATCACCCATTAACACGGTGAAGTTCAAAGTTACCTCACCACCGGGGTTGGCAACCCAGGAAACGTACTCGTTGTACTGTCCCAAACCGGCAACGGATACGGTCTTGTTCCAGAGAGTGGAACCTATGCTGTCCTCGATTAAAAGTGATACACCGTCTGCCTGGCTGATCCCCGTGGAACCAGTGTTTTGAATTATGACCTCTATGGTCTGGGTCTCTCCGTGTACCGGGGAGGTGTCCGCCAGGTTGATGGCGGAGATGATCAGGTTGGGAAAGGTAATTGCTTGTGGTGTGGGGATCACGTCCAGGTATTCCGTGATCTGATTGTTCGACTGGGTTCTTTCGTATCCATCGAAGAATACGTTTGCCTGGTAGGGACGTTTTCCCCATTTTGTGGGCATCCAGTTCAGATTCAGTGTCCGGTTACCGTACCCGGCCCCGTTCCAATCATAGGTGAATGGATCTGTGGCATTGGCAACAATGGTGGAAGTCCCGATAATAATATCACCATCCGAGAACTGGACCGTTATATTCCTGGTTATGTTCCCGCCCCCGATGTTGGAGACCAGAACGGAAATTGCAATAGGCTCGCCGACCTTGGCATCTTCCCCGAGAGTGTCGAACTCCAGATCGGATATCACCAGATCCGGAAGTATTGATGTATCCCGCTGAAAATTAAAATCCAGCCTGATCTCGTTTCCGATCATGGTATTTGTCGAGTTCTGGAATATGGCCACCGATAGATGGCCCCGGTCGATCCCTGAAAGGTATGAGGTAAAGTCCCTTGACCAGGATTCGGTAATGCTCCAGGATATCGGGCTCTGGCTTTGGCCGTCAGCCAGGTTGAACAGATATGGCCCGGTGGTGGATCCCGTATCATCATCGACTACCATGACCCTTATCATGCTGTCGCTTGACGGTACCAATTCACCTTCTTCGTGGGTGAGGACCAGTGTCTTTCCTTCCAGCTCCGCTCTGTATTCAAGGTGCGGATAATCCTGAGCATCTTGGATGAGGTCCGAGCTCCAAAGCGCAACCGAACTTACAATGACGGTGGATATGCCGAGCATCAGTATGGTCCCGATAACCTCCGATACTGCTCTTATATCCTTTTTTGTGGATCTGTTCAAACGGATCATTGAGATACCTCACTTGGGTCTGGCCATACCCAACTTGATTATCCTCTTCGAGTATATTAAAGGCAACTGGGTAACCACCTGAAATTACCGGTAATTACCATGTCACAGTCCAGTTGTTGAAACCAATGCACACGCTGGCCCAAACGCCCTGGTGACAAATACGGCCACCTGTCAAAAATCGTCGACAAAGGAAATTATTTATAGATTCCCAATCATCAATTGCACTGACCGGGAAAACCGGCGATTTTGGCACAAGGAGGAACAACAATGGCACCAGAAGATACGGTACTGATAGGCAGCAAACCCACCATGAATTACGTGCTGGCAGCGGTCACCCTTTTCAACGCAGAGTCCGATATGATATACATCAAGGCCCGGGGCAGGGCTATCAATCGGGCAGTGGACGTTGCCGAGATCATCCGCAACCGGTTCATCCATGGGGCCACGGTTGAAAAGATCGACATAGGGACGGAAAAGATAAACACCGACACCGGCGGGCGGATAAACGTCTCCACCATCGAGATCATGGTGAAGAAGCCCGAAGGATACGTGCCTGATGAGTCCAGGATGAGGGGCGGCGGTTTCTCAAAACAACCACCTGAATCCTCTCCCACACCCCCCAACCGCCCGACTGAAGAACCCGCAGCGGATGAAAAACCATCCGAAGAGCCGGTTGTGGAAGAGAAGCCGTCGGAGGAACCGGTCATGGATGAAAAGCCATCCGAAGAGCCGGTTGCGGAGGAGAAGCCGTCCGAGGAACCCGTCACTGATGAGAAGGTCCCCGCAGAGGGCGCTTCCACGGATGATACATCATCTGAAACGCCACCCCGGGAAGATGCGCCATCCGAGGAACCGGTGTCCGAGGAGAAACCCACCTCAGAAACAACGGAAACCCAGGACGAATCCACCACCGATGAGAACGTCCCGGAAGGGTAAGCCGACCCGAAAGATATTTTTACCAACTTAGGTTTCACCAACGAGCCGTGCGGGCGTAGTGTAGCCTGGTATCACTGGAGCTTGCCAAGCTTCTAACCCGGGTTCAAATCCCGGCACCCGCACTCATCTCTTTTTACTGTAGCTAAAAGCTTTGGGAATTGAACCCTGACCACGGCTCGCCTTCGGCGATCCTTAGGCCCGGGTTCAAATCCCGGCATTTTTTGGATTCTGAGCACATGGCCTATGGAATGAAGAAGACGAAAAATTGAGGTGGCGAACCGTAGGTTCGGTACAGAAAGGGTTACGATTCCAGCATAGTTTAGAAATAGGGAATCTTAAGCCCGAGGTAATGACAACGTCATTACAGAAGCCGGAGGGATCACGAAGTGATGCCGAGGGTCGAAGCAATCGAGCTTGATCGGTTGCTGAAACATGTGCCAAGTATGACATCCCCCTTATTGGGTGAAAAACCTATTCTTACTATCCGATGTCAGTTGCTACCCTTCCTTACGATCATTTCTATCTCTGAAAGGGTGACCACCCTCTGACTTTTTCCCTCGACTTTCATCTTTCCCTTCACATCCCGGGCGATCAGCAGATGATGGACCCTCTTCCTTCGGTTGCGGAACATCCTGGATATCTCCTCTAGTTCTGTAAAGATGTCCTTGACCGCTTTGGTGTCCGGTTGACCCCATTTGAACTCTATGAAACAGATATCAGAACGCCCCTCGATTACATGATCGATCTCGGCATCACCTTTCCACCACCTCCCCCCAGATGTCACTTCGAAAGGAACCACCATGGGTACCAATTCCACCATGGCCGATTCGAGGTGATACCCCATGTACATATTAAAATCCCGAACGAACCGGGATCTGGCCTCCTTGTCAAACCCTGCTTCAATATCCTCAAAGTACCTTGATACGAACCTGAACCATATGGAAAAGTAGGGATCCCTGAACCTGTATATACCTCTCTTCTTATTCATCAGATAGGAAAATTCCCTTTTGAGTATACCCATTTCCGTCAATATCTTCAGATATTTGGCGGTGTTCTTTGGCTCCAGGAAGGCGTGATTGCCGATCTCTGTCACCCTGGTTGACCCCATCGAGACCGCTTCAAGTATTGAAAAATACGTTGCCGGATCGTCGAACTCCTCTTCCAGAAGCTCCCGTCCCTCCCTGAATAGAAAGGAGTTAGGGTCCAATAGCACGACCTCAATCTCTTTTTTTATGTCATCCTGCCCCGAGATGATCTCAAGGTACCTCGGAACACCACCGCAGCACCCATGGACCCGAACAACGTCTTCCAAGGAGAGCCCCGGATACCAACGCATGATATCAAGAAGCCCCAGAGGCTGTAGATTGATCAACAGGTCCGACCTTCCATAGATTGGTGAGGAATACTCCAAAAGTCCCCTCTTCATTATGGAGTAAGAAGAACCCAGAACGATCAATAAGATATTCGAATCTGCCAACGTCTCATCGATTATTGTTTGGAACTCCGCCAGGGCATCTGAATAGCGGATAAGGTAGGAGAACTCGTCCAAGACGATAATATCAATATCTTGCTTGGAGAGGTATTCGAACGCATCGGTGAACGAAGAAAAGTTCGGTGGTGGGATACCGAACTTCTTGGAGATCGCCTGGTTCATCCTATTTAGGTTATTGGCCGGCTTTCGCTTTTCAAACTGGACCCTCAAATGGTTTTTACCCTCGGAGAACTGTTTAACAAGCCGGGTCTTTCCGATACGTCGTCGTCCGGTGATTATCACAAAATTGAACCCATTCTCGACACTGATCCTTTCAAGAAGTTCTATCTCCTTTTCTCTGCCAACAAACTTTCGACCCCGCATCATATACCATGAAGTCGAAAGATTATTTAACGCTTCGCATGTCTCAGCAGATCATGATGACGCAATTGTCAACTGTGACCATACTGCCATCTCGACAAGATATTGGGTCCTCTCAACATTCGGGAGCCCGGCGATTGTTGTGGAGGGTGGTAGATTCGAAATGTTAATGAAAAAAAAACTTGCTTTCCACCGAGCGCCACGTCCCCAGTATCAGGTACCCATCCCCATCGGTATCCCTGTAGGAAACAACCATACCATGGATGTCATATTACGATCATGTCAGGAACAATTAAGTACGGATTATGCATTTGGGAACTACCGGTAAAGCGGATGAGTCCCATCGGGGATTTACAATTGATATCCGCCTTTTATGGGCCCTAGCAAGCCACCATGCCAGGGGGAAAAGCCATGCCTGAAAAAGATGAAAACGTGGTTCGAAAGATCTGCCTTCTGGGCGACCCTGCCGTTGGGAAAACCTCATTGGTAAAGAGGTTCGTCTATGACCAGTTCGACGACACATACCTGCAAACTATCGGGACAAAGGTCACAAAGAGGATAATTCCTCTGGAGGACGACAACATCCAGCTCACCATGATGATATGGGATATCTTCGGCCAGAAGTCCCGGACCTTCAGCAGCATCTACTACAAAGGTGCCAAGGGGGCCCTTCTGGTCTGCGACATCACCCGGGGAGAGACCCTAGAACATGTCCAGAAATGGGCTGATGGCATTCTGGAGAGGGCACCGGAAATCCCCTTTGTGTTTTTGGTGAACAAGTACGATCTGAAGGACGATGCCCAGATGACCGAGGAAGATATCAAGAAGGTGGCGTCAAATCTGGATGCAGAGTTCATGTACACGAGTGCCAAGACCGGAGACAACGTCGAAAAGGCCTTCAAGACGTTGGGGAAGAAGATGGTATCTAAGAGTTGAGGGTGATAAGAATGGCAACAAAGAAGAAATCCGGAAAGGAAAAGGCGAAGTCGGCCAACCAGAATCTGGAAATGGCCTTTTTCATCATGCCCAGTGAAGGCCTGAAAAACCTCAGAGAGGAACTGGAGTTCATGTTCGGCAAGGACATGACCAAGGGGGTGCTGTTCCGTTTTGGTTTCAAATCCGGAGAATCCCTGGCAAAGAAACTGGGTCTTCCCTTCACATCCGATGCAGAGCTGCCCCAGCTGCTTGACGAGATATGGCAGGAGATTGGTGTGGGAAAGATAAAGGTCTCAGACTCCAGCGGTGAGAAGATCGTGGTGGAGTTCATTGAATCCATAGAGGCGGATGTCCTGGGAGCCACTGGAAAACCATCCTGTGATTTCACCCGTGGTTATCTGGCGGGCACCCTTTCCGGCCTCACCAATCGCAAGTACTATTCCAACGAGGATATGTGCATTGCTGCCGGTGACAAGTACTGCCGGCACACCCTCAGCCTCAAGGTCCTGAAGTGAAGGCAATGAGCGACATAGTCCGAGTGAAGGCGAAGGTGTGCCTTCTGGGCGATTCCTTTGTTGGCAAGACCTCCCTCATCCGGAGATATGTCCAAGACGAGTTCGACGATCGATACATATCCACCATCGGGACCAAGGTCACAAAAAAGGACATTCAACTGGAGCAGGATGGCCGCTCGATCAACAACACACTGATGATCTGGGATATCCAGGGGATCCGGGAGGGGCTGGAGAATACCCTACAGCAGTACGAGCGTTTCAAACCCCAATCCAACTTCTATCAGAGCGCCAGGGGAGCGTTCCTTGTTTTTGACGTGACAAAAAGGACCACCCTTGACGGGCTGTCGGAGTGGAAGGATACCATCACCAAGGTGGTGGGTGATATATCCCTCCTAATCCTGGCCAACAAGAGCGATCTCAAGGCGGACACGGTCGTGGATGAAGAGTCCCTGGCAAAAAAAGCAGAGGAACTCGGCTGTGGTTATTTCTTCACTTCGGCCAAGGACGGGAGCAACGTGGAAAATGCCTTCCGTGAAATGGCAAAATTGCTCTCAAACGTGTCATGATGATAAAGAAACCATCATTTCCCGACAATCGGAGACCGATACAATGAAGCTTAGACAAAAACTGGATGAGTACAGAGGCTGCGAGATCGCCGTCATCATGATCGACGGCAGGTGTTTTAAAGGGACACTGGTGGACTTCGATGACAGGATACTGGTATTAACTGGAGTGGCCGAGACCACCAATGAGGAGATCGACTGGACCATCAAGGAATCCATGGCCGGTTCCGAGACACCCACCCTGGAGTGGCACCAGGTTGCCCTGCCGGAGTCCATACTGCTCATCGACCACATACTGAGGATATGGCCCTGGCGCGGAGCTGAAGAAACACCGGCTTCCGAGTACAAGCAGGTCATGTCCAGAGCGGATAACGTCCCTGTATACCTGCTCTTTTGAACAGGCGGGACCCTGGAAAACCTAAAATCCAGAAACGGATATTAACCACATCGCCAATAATATGCTGGTAGTGATAAATTGGGCAAGGCAATGGGAAGGGGTCTTTCGGCCCTGCTGAAATGCGTCGAGGCAGATGACAAGCAGAAGATACAGGAGATCAAAGTGGATCCCAATGCCCAGAAGAAACGAGACATCATCATTTACAAGAACGTGTTCGAAAGGGCATGGGCGGACCGGGGCGTTACCCGGGACGAGCGATCCATGCTCGAGGCACTCCGGGAAACCCTGGAGCTCAAGGAACACGAATGGACCAAGATAGAGGATTGGGTAAAGGAGAAGGCCCGAAAGGCTGATGATGGCGCACGGGGAAACGCCGGGCCGGGGCCAAATACCTCTGCCTGAGGGTATGGCTTGCCCAGGCGAAAATACGGTAGACTCCGCAAGTCCTGTCCGCCCACGCCGCCGGAGAAATGCAGGCAGTGCAAGAACGGCTATCCCTGTCCAGTCCACTCTCCTGACGAATATGAACTGGCCATGGAAAGGCTACGAAAGAAGAAAAGGGGCAAAAAGCACAAGAGTCCCGGTTGAGACCTTTGAACTGTCCTACTGCACCGTTTCCAGCTTGAAGGTGACACCCATGCCCTTGAGGGTGTTCTGTATCTTGTCCCCTATGCCGAGGATCTCGTTGATGTCTGCCTTCTCGCCCCACTCGTAAACGTAATCGTACTCTCCCTCCTGGGGCCGAAATCCCATGGAGAGAAGCCTTTCAGTTATGTCCGAGGGTTTGCCGCCCTCGGTAGAGAACCATACCACAAGATAGGTCATCATTTGAACCACTGACGCCGGTTAACCGGGAGACCTTATTTAAGATTTGTCAGGTGATTGATAGGATCCGGGTGCACTGGACATGGGACGACAGGGGACTATGATAGGGTATTTTTACCGTTAAGACAATGTATAACGCCCGGTGGCGTGATATGCGTTCCCGGTGTGACTATATACTTTCCCACCGGAAAGGTATACATGCCTCAAGACCAAATTGATAACATTGCAGACAGTTCCATGTCCAAAAAAGAGGCTGAAACCTTGCGCAGGTCCACAACAATCACGTTACTGATCACGGCCGTGATATTGAGTTCCATGTTCCCATGGACCGCGGCGGTCCCGTCTTTCGATCAGGGTATCAGCTACTCCAAGGACCATATGGTCACCGCCCCAGGATCCCTTTCAGGAGGAGCCATGCCCAAACTGGCCTTGACCGGTGACATCCTTCACGTTGTCTGGCTTCATGGGGATCAGGTGATGCTTTCCCGCTCACAGGACGACGGGATGACATGGCCTACAGGATCACAACTGGATGATGGGATACTGGAATCCACCCGGTGGGTGGATTCGGATGCTGATGATGTTTCGCTGTACGTGACATGGGTTGATACGGAACTTCATATACTGAAGATGGCAAATGATGTAACAGTTGATCTATCACCTACCCCTTCCATAACCACGGCGAGGACACCGGTCATCGAGGCTGACGGTGACGAGGTCATCATTGCCTGGAGGGATACCAAAGGAGGTATCCTGGCCATGGGCTCTACAAACGGTGGCCTGAATTTCACGGCTCCTGTTGGAGTATCCAACAGCTCGCTGGTGGGCTATTGCCAGCTTCCCGATATTGCAATCGGGATGGGTATAGGGATAGCCTGGCAGGGTACAAGATCCACGGCCCAGGGCCTGTCCCAGTCCGATGAAGGCATATTCTTTTCCAGGGGAGAATTCGTCAACGGGAGCCTTTCATTTTCCGACAACCTTCTAATTGACGGTGACACGGAAGGCCGATCCGACCAGGCCCATCCTGCATTGACAGGCAAATCGGGAGGTTTTGTTGCCGCCTGGACCGATTGGAACCGAAGCGCCCACAAACGCCTGGTTGAAACCTCCCCATCTGACATTACATCCGTTTTCCTGGATGATAGTGGTCACCCGGTATCTGACCCCATTGTGATCAATGACAATTCGGAACCTGCACCCATGGACCATGTCCGATTGACCTCCGACAACGGCCTGGGAGGACCGGTTTACTTCGTTTGGGAGGATCACCGATCCGGTGGCTCGGCCATCTACTCCACGTTCACGTCCGGCAGTGGCGATGAGATATCACAAAACCGGATGGTCCATAACCGAACATCCAAAGGCGTCAGGTGCTCACCGGACCTGGCCCTGTCCGGGGGCCGGATATACGTCACCTGGGAAGATCATGTGAACAGCAACATCATGATCGCGGTATCCGAAATCGAGAATACGATCCCTCCCGAACCCAGGGTCACCCATATCGATACCGAGTATGATCGAATATCCATCAAATGGGCAGATATGTCGCTGCAGATCAAGGATTTTGTTCGTTATGAGGTATATATGGACAGGAAGGAAGGTTTTACTCCGGCCACTTCGAATCTTAAGTGGTGGGGGTCAGGCACGTCTGTCACCTTCACCGATGTGCCATTGCCTCCCTGGAACTTCTCGGTTGAAAGGAACACCACCTATTTTGTGCGGCTTGCCATACTCGACGAGTTCGGGGACCGGTCCTTCTCCGATGAACTGGTCCTGGATGTTCCGGATCACAACTTTCCCCCAGTCTTTGTACCATCCATGGGGAGCATGGAAGACATCCAGGACGTAAAAATTGACGAGGACGGGCATCACACCATCGAACTATCCAGATATTTCGAAGATGACGGTTTTGCCGGGGTACCGCTTCGTTTCCAGCTTCATTCACCGGGGGACGGAACCATCCCACAATACCCGTATCTCAACGCCAGCATCCATGGCGACCTTCTTACAGTGGCCCCTCTCCCCAACTGGAACGGGATACGCCAGCTGCAGGTGTTGGCCATTGACGGTGGCCTTGACGGCACTGCGGGCAACGCCGACGATCTCTCCGCATCATCAAACATATTCACCGTGACCGTATCCCCCGTGGATGATCCGACTGAGATATTACACATATATTCTGTTGCGGACTCGCTTTACCTGAACCCACATCGACCACGGCTCAGCATTGAGGAGCTTACCGAGCACAAGGTGCAGGTGCTGGTCAGGGACCCGGATATCACGGACCTGATAACCATCGGTCCCTACAGCAGTGGCACGCCGGACATGGACATTGATGTATCCCTGGCCCGGTTTAATACCCCCGCCGAAGGGTACGATTACGATCCTGGTGAGCTGTGGCTTTTCCAGGTGACATTCAAACCTGGTAACCTGGGAGGAACCGATGCAGAGCAAACTTTCACGCTCAGAATAGATGACGGATCGGGCAATGAGGTCGGGTATCTGGATATCGGATTTGCGCTGGACTTTTTGGAAGTGAACGATCCACCGACGATCGTCCAGGTCGACAACAGACCCTGGGAGGACGGTGAGATCGTTGAAGTCATCTGCAAGGAGGATGAAACGGTTTCCCTGACCCTTACTGCCCAGGACCAGGAAGGGGACGATATGACGTTTTTTCTGGAGGGCCTGATCGACGAAATGGCCGACAGGTTATCGATCGATCCAGGCACCGGACGGATCACCTTCACGCCTAACCAGGATGACGTCGATAGAGGTTCGTTCACGATCAGGGCGGTGGCCACTGACGGAATGCTTTTCTCTGTGCCGATCAGCGTGCGTTTTGATATATATGATCAGGATGAGGTGCCCCTCTCACCCACCTGGGAGATCAAGATAGGCACCGGTGAAATGATGGAACTGGACAACGCCAGTGCCTACACGGGTTGGGAGGTAACTGTCAGACCCTACGGTATCGACCCTGACGGGGACCGGGTGAACATCCTGATCGATTGGGGAGATGGATCATCCGACGAGACCATCTCCGGGGTATCACGGACCCATATTTATCATCAGGAGGGTAACTACACCATAACCCTCACGTCATCTGATCGGACAGGGCTGCGATCGCCTTCTAGAAACATCACGCTGTTCATATTCGATGACATGACCGATTCTGACGGGGACGGGTATCCTGACCAGGTGGAGCTTCACTACGGCCTCGATCCCAGCGATCCGGATAGCATCCCCACCCCCAGCATGACAGGATTCGGCCCCTCCCACATCGATCGTCCCGAGGCTACTGACGGGCCGATCACCTGGTCGGATCGTCTGATGGATGCGGGCACCAGCGGTCCTTTCATGCTCCTGGCGGCCGTTGCGTTGCTTTCACTTCTGATCACCGGGACCGAGATGGGCATCTACACAATATTCGGTATAGTCGGAGGAACCCAGAAACGGCGCAAGAGGCTGGACAACCGTACCAGGGGGCTTATCCTCGGTTACATCGTGGCCAATCCCGGAGACCACTACTCGTCCATTCAAAGAGCACTGGACCTGCCCAACGGGACCCTTGCATACCAGCTGCACGTGCTGGAGAGGGACGAGGAGATCCGTTCAAAGAACGTTGGGCGGCTCAAACGGTTCTATCCCTACAAGATGAAGGTGCCCGTATCAGAGTTCGATCACCTAACCCGGAACCAGCAGCGGGTGCTCAAGGCCATCCGGGCCAGACCCGGTTCCGGCCAGTCATCCATAGTAAAGAAGACCCGAATAAAGCAGCCAAACGTTTCGTCCTGCCTGAAGGTGCTTGTGGAAAAAGGGATGATCGAGAAGATGAAAGAGAAGAAAGCACTCCACTACTTCCCGGTATCGGCCGAGGACCGCTTCAGACGAAATCTCTGTCCCATCTGCGGGACCGGGTTCGAGACCAACGTGCCTCCAAGGTACTGTCTCTCCTGCGGCCAGCCCATGCCACGGTACAAGAAGGCGGACTGGAGGCGGGCCGAGGTCATCTTCCCTGATGAGCTGGAAGAGGACGGGTAGGATAAAGGAAGGCCCCGAAGCGGGCACGACTTGAAGATTCAAATATATGGCAACCCTCCAATCTTTCTCTCGGCGACCCTCCGAGGTTCATATACCTTCCCACCATAAGGATATATAAACCCGAAACGAAAACTATTATGTGACAGCAAGAAAACGGTGGTCTTCCATGTACACATGTTTATCAGAAAGAACAGGCCCAAACCGATTAGTCCCAAAGAGCAGCCCATCCGGGCGCATCGGAGGAACCGCCCCAGCCCATCGGATCACCGGGAGGTGCATGCCCGCTGTGACATTTTTCCTGCCTGGCACCGCGGAACGGTTATATACCAAAGGATCAATGGAAAACCGCAGGGATACCATGAGACGTTTTGTGGTTCCGTTAATTGTATTGTCCATGATCTGCTCGAGTCTGCTGGCTGCGGTTCCTGTCGCGGGAGAGGACACCAGATCCGATGGTGTCACCTTCTCCAGCGACTATCCGGTATCAGGAACGGATGACATAGGAAACGACCCGTGTCCCAGGGTGAGCGTGGGAGGGGGCAAGATACATGCTGTATGGATAGACAGCAACGATGTCTACTACAAATCATCAGCCGACGATGGTGTCACCTGGTCGACCGAGGTGCTGGTGGGTTCCGGGTCATTCAGCTCGTCCCGGTGGATAGACGTGGCCAATTCCGGCGGTGACGTTTACGTGGTCTGGTCGGATTCGAAGATCCAGGTCCGCAAATACAGCGGTTCGTCGTTCGTCGATGTTTCACCCGACCCGGCGATCACCGGTGTATTCACTCCGTCCATAGCCGTGTCCGGATCGAACGTGGTCGTGGCATGGAGGGACAACACAAACGAGATCAAGGCCGCGCTATCCAGCAACGGTGCAACCAGCTGGGGCGCGCCCGTTTTGGCTTCCAACCCCGCACTCACCGCTTCCACCCAGTATACCGATTGCGCCATATCCGGAAGCAACGTGGCCGTCATATACCAGGCCCTGAGAAGCATCAACCAGGGGCTGACCACCGACGATGAGGGCATATTCTGCGCCGGTGGATCATTAGGGGGGTCGCTGAGTTTTTCCGGAGACCGGGAGATCGACGATGACCCTTCGGGTGAATCGGATCAGCAGTACCCAACGATCGCCGCCGCCAGCGGAGGATTCTACGTGGCCTGGACAGATCACCGGAACAACCCCAGCAAACGCATTGGTGGCGGGCGGTCCGACATTTACGTTCAGAAACTGTCAGCCAGTGGAACCGCATCAGGTGACCCGGTTATGGTAAATGACAACGAAGTGGGCAAGGGCATGGGCCGGGCCCGGCTGGCACCCGACATGTCCAATCCCAACAAGGTGTTTGTGGTGTGGGAGGATAACCGGGACAGCCGAACCTCAGTTTACTGCAGCCAGTCATCCGATGGAGGAGGCTCATGGAGTCAGAACATGAAGGTACATGTCCGGTCCCCGGTCAGGATCCGAAACTCACCAGATGCCCATGCAGACGGGGGTCTTCTGTACGTGGTCTGGAAGGACGGGGAAGAAAACAACGTCAAGTTCACCATGTCCGAACTCGTCAACAGCCCGCCTCCCAAGCCGTCGATAAAAAACTACGATCCCAAGTATAACTTTTTGACGATAGAGTGGAACGATATATCCACGACGGTCAAGGATTTCCAGAAGTACCAGCTGTTCATGGACACCACCTCGGGGTTCACTCCCGGCGATTCCAATCTGGTCTGGGAAGGATACGGGGGATCGGTGGACCTGGCAGATGAACCCCTTCCTCCCTGGAACTTCACCCTCATGAAGAACACGGTTTACTACGCCAAGCTGAAGATCGTTGACGAGCTGGGCGCGTCCGCCATCTCTGACGAGGTGACGATCAAGATACCCGATCACAACTACCCTCCCGTGTTCCTCCCCGAAGTAAAGGATGACCCGCCGGGATTCATCCCGTCGGATGTGGATATCAATGTATCCGAGATTGAGGACATCGTTCTGGACGAGGACAGCAGCGTCGAACGGGATCTTTCCACCTATTTCTGGGATGATGGCTACAAGGGCACGGACCTGCGATACGGGTTCGCCCCGGATTACTCGGGTGACGTGCCGATCTTCCCCGGTCTCAACGCCCGTATGGATGGGTCCAAGCTCCTCATCGATCCGATACCCGAATGGAACGGACAGGTCACGGTGGGTGTACGGGTCTACGATGCGGGTCTGGACCAGGTCCCGGAAACGGACGATGATGAGTATGCGGATTCCAACAATTTCATAATAAAAGTAAACGGAATAAACGATCCTGCCTACATAAAGAGCATCTACTCCAGCAGCGAGGGGTACAACTTCGGGCCCGATGAGCTGATCTCCGTGCAGACGGAAGAGAACTCCAATGCCCGTTTCCAGATATCCGTGGTGGAACCGGATAATGATCGTATAGAGGCAAAGCTGAAGAAGGAGACCATGGCCGATTACGAGGTGGATTTCATCTACAACGAGACCACGTTCTACAATTCCGACACGGACAAGGATGAGTCCGGGACCATAATCACATGCGACATGACCGTGGGCAAGACCGGGGGTATCCAGGCCCTGTTCCAGATCATCGTAACAGAGGAGAACACCACAACGGGTGAGGAAAACGAGCTCGTGCTTGACTGCAAGTTGCTGGTCAACGAGTACAACGATCCGCCCAGTATCCTTTTCGTGGGAGATACCCTCATGGTACAAGATGAGAATGAGGTGAACATACCGGTGGAGGAGAAGGAGGGCATATCTGTTCAGATCGAAGGCGAGGATCCCGAGGGAGAGGAGCTTTCCTACCTGATCGAGGGCCTGCTGGAAGATATGAAGGCCAGGCTTTTCATAGACGAGACATCGGGAATGTTGACCTTCACCCCCAACCAGGACGACGTGGATCACAAGACCGTATCGGTCAAGGTGAAGGCGTTCGACGGGACCAAGTACTCGTCTTCCGTCACCATAATCTTTCAGGTAAGTGATTACAACGAACCGCCGGCTGATCCCACCTGGGAGGTATTCGTTGGAAAAAGCGAACCGGTCTCCGGAGACAGCATCAGCACGTACACCGCAACCGAGATCACCGTCAAACCCACAAGTATCGACCCGGACGGTGACAGGGTTACCATAAGCATCAACTGGGGCGATACCAACACCGAAGAGACAGATTCCGATATCTCCAAGACCCATAGATACACAAACGAGGGGACATTCAAGATCAAGGTAACCGCAACGGATGATAAGGGAAAGGAATCCGAGACAATGAGCTTGACGGTTTTTGTGTTCTCCGACCAGACGGATTCGGACGGGGACGGTTATCCGGATGCCATCGAACAGCACCATGGGACCGATCCAGACGATGCAAATTCCCACCCTAACCCCAGCGATGTGGGGTTCGATCCGACGATAAACAAACCTCCTGAGGAGGATGTGGACGAAGAATCCTCCGGCGAGGCCTTCATGAAATACATAGCGCCCATCATCGTGGTGGTGGTGGTGGTTCTGGTCGTGGGCATGATGTTTTTGACCTTCCGCAAGAAGAAGAAGGCCCTGGACGAGCAGAGGGAGGAGGAGGAAAAGGCGCTGGCCGAAAGGGAGGCAAACATGGTAACCGGCAAGGATCTCTACGGAGTTCAGACCACCGGGGTTTCGGTGTTCGAACAGCGCAAGGGCGCCCAGGGGCAGGCGCGGCCCCCCGGCGGCGGGCCCAGGTCCATTGATGACGAGTTCGAGCGGTTGTATCAGCAGGCGGGACCTCAGCAGGGTGGTGGAGGCGGCGCTCCCACGTACCAGCAGCCCGGGGCGGCCCCGCAACAGCAGAAGGTGTACAGGCAGCCCGGGATCAAGTGAATGATGATCTGACTCTTCACATGGATCGAAAGAAGAAGAAACGGTTCCCCTGGGAAAGGGACGATGACGTGCCCATGGGAAACATCCCGCCCCCGCCGGAGCCGCATCCTCGGCCCGGACCGGTCTTTGCCGATGGCGTTTCCAGGGAGGACGTTATCGGGGAACTGGAGAAGGCCGAGAGGGAACTTGAAAGGCTTATCCGGGACGGCGCCGGGACTGACGACCCGAAGGTGTCTGAACTGAAAAGGCGCATCGAACGATTGCGATCGGTGCTTTGATCTCCCAGCTGGCGTCCCGGGTTGCAGCGGGGGCTACCCCACGGCCACCCGGGTGCCGCAGTGGGTGCAGACCCCGTTGTTCAGTCCCTTGAGCCTGGTTCCGAAGAGTCCCTGTCGCACGATCACCACTTTCCCGCAGCCCTTGCAAACCGTGTCGTTGAAATCCGGGTTGTGGGTATTGCCCACGTAGATGTAGTTCAGACCCTCTTCTTGAGCGATCCTTGCGGCCCGATCCAGGGTCTCTCCCGGGGTTACAATCGAATCCAGAAGCTTGTAATCCGGGTGGAATCGTGAGAAATGCACGGGCACGTCCTCCCCCAGTGCTTCTCGAACCCAACTGCACATTCGGCGGATATCGTCCATGTTATCGTTGTATTTCGGTATCACCAGGTTTGTGAGTTCTATGTGTATCCCCAGCTTCACCGCCAGCTCGCAGGTGCGTTTCACCGGCTCCAGCCTCGCCTGTGAGATATTCTTGTAGAAATCCTCGGTGAAGGCCTTCACATCTATGTTCATGGCGTCCAGGTAAGGGGCGATGGTCCGCAGGGGTTCCTCCTGGATGAATCCGTTGGTGACGTATACCGTGTAGAGGTTCCGTTTCTTTGCCTGGATGGAACCGTCATAGGTGAACTCGAACCATATGGTGGGTTCGTTGTATGTCCAGGCCACCCCCGAGCTTTCCGAGGCGGCCACCCGGTCCATCAGTTTCGGGAGGTCGACTTCTCTGATATTTGCATCGTCTGCGGGCATCTGGCTGGTGGAATAGTTCTGGCAGTGCCTGCACCTCAGATTGCATCCCACCGTGCCGAAGGACGCAACGGACGTGCCCGGGTGGAAATGGTAAAGCGGTTTCTTTTCGATGGGATCGGGCACGGGCTTTCCCCATGGTGGAAGCCCGTAGAGCAGGGTGTAGAGGGTGCCCTTGCGGTTCTCTCTAACCTTGCATATTCCCCGTTTGCCGTCGTTTATTGTGCAGGCGTGTGCGCACAGGTTGCATCGGACCTTTCTCCCTTCCAGTCTTTCGTAGAACATAGCCTCTTTCATCAAACCACCCGGGCGGGGATAGGCTTGAGGTTAGTTAAATCATACGACTGAGAAACCACACATCACGAAGGTTTTCTCACACGAAGGGTCTTCCGCCTACCACATGGCAGAGCGATGCTTGGTAAGAGATGCTGAAGATGAAACGGCCATCTTTCGTCAAAAGGGAGCCTTAATATATGGGAGATGACCGGAGCACCGATGTCGAGGGTGATGGTTCTCATAATGCCATTCGATGGGGAATTTGACCGGTCGGACCAGGAACTGGACGCCCTTGCAACCCTGAGCGGGATCATACGTCCAGGTAAATGGCCGGCCGGTGGGGCCTGGCCGCCCTGGACTTGTTTGCGGGGTCCGCAAAGCCCCGGTCGTCAGCGCTGTAGACCTCCATGGGAAAACCGTATTCCGTTTCCAGGAACTTCAGGTTGTTTTGGATAATGTCCGTCTCCGGCAGGGCAGTGGCGAACCGTTCCCGTTCCTTTTCCCCGGATTTACGCATGAGCTCTGCAACCTCCTTGGCAAAGGGCGGGACCGCCTTGGCGTTCCTCTTGACGTCCGGGTCTGCCATGCAGCTCTTGATGAGGCCGCCCATGTCAACCTGGCCGTCTGCTGCCATTTTAAGGCCCTTGTCCATGACCTTGCGTTTCCAATCCGGGGTGGTGTAGATTATGGCCTTTTTGGGGGTCTTGCCCACCACCTTGAGTATCTGGGAGATATCGTCCATGACCGAGCGCAGGTAATCCTCCTCCGCCTCGGCGTCGGAGGTTCTGTTTGTTCTTTTTGCTTCGGGGTACGGGGCGGCCACCACGAACCCTTCCTTCCCCAGCCCCTCCCAGATATCCTCGCAGATATGGGGTGTCACGGGAGCTATGAGCAATGTCTGGACCTTTAGGAACCGGTTGAACACATCCCGGTTGGGAACGCCCAGGTTGCGGCGCATGTACCAGCGGTAGTTCTGCTGCAGGTCAAAGAAACCCGCCTTCACCGCTGTTCGGAAATTGGTAAGCTCCATGGCCTGCCGGCATTCCTGGATTGTGCGGTCCATGGTGGAGCTGAACCACCGGTCGATGGGCCGCTCGTCGGATGTCATGTTCTCAGGCGGGTTTCTTGCCAGTTCCCTGAACGTGACAAGTCGTTTCTGCACGGAATCTGCAAACTCCGATTCCCAGTTGGGATCGTCCAGTCCCTCGCCGCCCGAGAGCAGCGTGATCCTAACCACGTCCGCCGGGTACTTTTCCAGAATCTGCCTGATGGTGAAGAAGTTGCCCAGTGACTTGGACATCTTGTTCCCCTCCACCCGTATCCAGCCGTTGAGACCGAACCCGCCGGGCCAGTGTTCCTCCGGGAAGATGGCGGTGTGGTTGTAGATGCAGAATGCCAGGTGATTCTGGATCAGGTCCTTGCCGGATCCTCTGAAGTCCATCGGGTACCAGTACAAAAACTCCCGTCGCATTTCCTGGATGCGGTCCTCCGGGATGCCCGAACGTTTGGAAAGGGTCTTTACGTTGCCTTCTCCCAACAGCACGTAATCGAAGAAATCGTCGTCCAGGGCATCTGCCGGGATGTCCTTGTCGTTGTGGAACGCCTTGGCCATGGTGTAGTATGACATGTATATGGTGGAGTCGGAAAGTGACTCGATCATCCACTGTTCGTCCCAGGGGAGCTTGGTGCCCATGCCCATCTCCCGGGTGCATGCCCAGTCCCGGAGCCAGTCGATCACGTTCTCGAACTGTTTTCTGACAGCTGCCGGGTACAGTTTCATCCTGGAAAGGGACAGTTTGACCTTTTTTTTCCACTCCTCGTCGCCGTATGCCAGAAACCACTGGTTTGACACCAGTTTCACAGTGCACGGGGTGAGGCACCGGCACACCACCTTGCCCGAAGGTTCCCACATCATGGACGCCTTTTTTGCTTCGATAAGGTCCTTTTTGACCTCTTCCTTGGCGTACTCCACGGGCATGCCGGCGTACTTGCCGGTGTTCGGCAGCATCTTGCCGGTGTAGAAACCTGATCTGTAGATGACGTGCTTGGCCTCCAGGAGCTTGTCCCGTTCCATCTGGTTGTCTATGCCCATCTTCTCCACGATCTCCACCGCGGGGAGGTCGCCCCAGCCCTCGGAATGGATGATGGCCACGGGTTTGATGGCCTGGACGAATTCCGGGTCCAGGCCCCATCGCTGGCATTCCTCTGGGTTGCGCTGCAGGTCTCTCAGCGCCACCCAGTCATCCGGGGCGTCCGATGGGACGGACGTGACTATCCCAGTGCCGATTGCCGGGTCGGTGAACTGTGAGGGAAGGATAGGTATCTCCCGGTCAATCCCCGGAGCGATCACCAGTTTACCCACCAGGTCGGCTCCCGGCATGGTTTCGATATTCTTGATCGCATGTCCCTGATCTTTCAGTTTTTCAGCGCATTCCTTCGACACGATCCATTTCTCCCCGTCCACGTCCAGAATGGGGTAATCGTAATCGGGGTCCACCCAGAGGTTCGTCTGGCCGTAGACAGTTTCCGGTCTCAGGGTTGCGGCCATGAGGAAGGTGTCCGAATTTCTGATCTGGAACTTCAGCAGGGTCATCTCCGAGGGGGTCTCGCCCTCTCCCTCGGACCGGCCGTGGTCCCCCGTGGGTGAACGGCACTTGGGACACCATATCACCGGGTGGTCACCCAGCCGGACGTAGTTGCCGGCTTTCAGTTTTCTAAACTGCCAGCGGATGAACGCGTCGTAGTGAGGGTTGATCTCCGTGGTTATGAAGCTACGTCGCCAGTCGATGGCCAGGCCGAAGGTTTTCAGGTCCTGCTTGTTGATCTTGGGAAAGTGCCGGGTCCAGTGGACCGGGTCTGCAAACTTCGGGATATCGTCTTCTGGGATGCCCATGTCCCGGAGGATCTTGATTTGGGTTTCCTCTCCCTCCTTTATCCGTTCTGCTGCGTTGACTATCGGGGAGCCAGTGCAGTGGAAAGCAAAAGGGAACAGCACGTTGTGCCCGGTCATGCGCTTGTAGCGGGCCAGGGTCTCCACCCGCACCAGCGAGAAGGCGTGACCAATGTGCATGTAGCCGTTCATGTAAGGGTAAGGAAACGTCAGCATGAACTTGGGCAGGGGGTTGCCGGACTCGTCGTATTGCGGGTCAGCCTCGTAGATGCGGGCCTCCTCCCAGCGGGAGCGCCATTTGTTTTCCATGTCAAAATAATCCTGAATTTCCATTACTTACACCGCTGAGCTGGTGTTGGCGATATAATGGGGTGAATAAGAAATTTTGGATTCCAATGATTTGCAGATATTGGATATTGGTCCTATTTTGGAGTGAACTGATACTGGAGAGAGTTCTTAGCGATTTCCTCTCCGATCCCCAAGATCGCATAAAATGTTTAGATATACCAAATATTTCATGCGAAATGGTAAGGTTTTTATTATGCGGTGGAGCGGATCCCTGGGGGTGCACTTTGATTACTCAGTATCTATCAAAGTTTCTGAACACGAGTCAGATGATGATAACACAAGAGATTGGCATTTCCTAAAAACCGTGACAAACCCAGATTTCGGAATAGTTAAATTAACACAAGTGCATGATTTCCTTGTGAAAAACAAATACGTGTACTTCTGGCTGGAAATGAAGATCTTTAACTACGACGAGGCAGGATCGTCGATCACCCAGGAGTTCTTCTTCGATGACAAGGTCGCAGGCTGGAACGATCTGGACTGGGACGACGATGGGGTGAGCAATGAGGATGAAGTGAGGATCGGGAGTAATCCTGGGACGAGGCATAGTGATGTTGATGGTTTGGAGGACGGCCAGGAGTTCAATGGGTGGGACTCTTTATCGAAGGTATTTTTCAAAGAGTCGACAAGCAATCATGAAGAGATAATCCCGAAAGCAAATGAGGTGTATTCAAATTCGATATCACTGGATTCGGATAATGATAAACTCCTGGACATATTAGAGTTTGCAGCGGGAACCGATCCATCCAATCCGGATACAGACGGTGATTTATGTCCAGATGGGGATGATCCGGATCCGACTATCTTTGATACGGATTCGGATAGGGATGGCGTTCCCAATACTGAAGACAATTGGCCAGGACAGGATATGATGTTGAGAATATCATTCACTGAAATTTGGGTTGACGATGATCATGATACGGATGACGATATCTGGCCAACCACGAATAAAGGCGATTTGTTTGTTTCAGTGAAAGTAAAAAGTGAAAAGTCAGATAGAGATTTATGGTCGGATACAGAAGACCATTTTCTGTTCTCAGAACGACCGATAGCTAAGGGAGACAATCATTTTTCAAAGAGTGCCGGAAGAGGAGAATCCATCACTGACCTGTATAAAAATATCAACGATAAGGAAAGCATCGTGCATCTGTACATATATTTGTGGGATGATGATACAACATTATCTTCAGCATGTGATAGGATTGATATATCGGAAAATGATCATTATCTCCATGTGAAATATGATTATCAAAATAACAAAGTCCTCGCTGGAAACTATGAACATGTGATCCCGACTTTATCCGGTTATCATATCAGAGGGGAAAAAGAAGGAGTTTCCAAGATCGAATTTTACCTTTATCTGGAAGAAGAGATGTCATATAAAGAAAAAGATAAGATTGCCAACAAATTTTCACCGACTTTTAAATTCAGCGCCTTTGAAAATCAACAACCTGTTGATATTAAATATATGAGCAGAGTAATTGACATCAATAATGATTATAAGGACGATTATGCCGAGTATCGAAAACCCAATCAAGACACATGGGATTTTGAAAATGTGATCCATGCAAATGTCTTTACAACAAGAGACGGTCAAATTGCTATCAATTATTGGTGTTATTATTTTTTCAATGATGGTGTAACAGGTGAAGGTGCATCAATTCCGATTTCGTTATGGAGCAATTGGGGTGAACCGTTTTACATTCAACCAATACCAGGAACAAATCATGAAGATGATATCGAAGGTGTGACATTAGTATTGGATTCCAAAAGTTCCAATTATCCTAGATACGTAATTACACCTCAGCATTATTGGGTTAATTATGTCGATAGAGATTTAGGATATATATCGCCCGATTATTTCTATCATGTTTCTTCATATACATGGTTGCCAGTTGGTGAAAAGAATCAATTAGAACTTGACAAAAAGAGTCTCCTGCACAATCCTCTTTCGTTTCATCCCGTCATGTATGTTGCAAAAGGTGGTCATGCTTGTTATTTCCAACCTGGAATTACACAATACGTAGCTGAGATTGCTGATGGATTAGGGAATGAATGGTCTTATGATGGAGATTACGAATTGAAGGTTATTAATCAAGGTACACCAGAAGTGAATGGGTTTCAAGAATGGCGATTTGTCACAAGTCAAACCGACTTGAATGGGAAAGAAACCGCATGGTATAACAGAGCTTATCTGTACAATGATCCGTTATATACAAAATGGTTTGCCGATCATAAAGGAATAATTCCATGAGGTTTGAATATGTTGAAAAAAATTCTATTGTCAACCATTCTTATATTCATGATACTATCTGGATGTACAGAAGTACAGACAATATACGAAGCTAGGTATGTGTTGGATTATAATCCATCAATTAACTACTCTCAATTAATGAAAATACTTGAATCGGAATCTGAGATAATAAAAGTCGATGGTGAAAAGATAACTCTTAGTGATGATGATTATAATGAGACAATTCAAAATGCATCTTATGACATATACGGAGAAGTGAAAAAAAGTGACTCAAAAATTGCATTTTATTTTAGTATAGCTACTGTATCCGAACTAGAAAGTAGTTATTCCGCATCATTTGGATATTCCACATATGAAAAACAAATTACCACAAGGATTGGATTATTTTATGGAAATAAAAATGATAACTATAATAACGATTTAAAGGCAACCGCCAGATGGTTTAAAGAGATAATTGAAGAGGAATTCAACCAAACGCCAATAAATGAAAAATTTATTGATCTATCAGGAGAGATATCATAAAAAATTCGGAGCCATGGCGTCAATGGAACTCAAGCAATCCGACACGCATGGGAATTTCACCTCGACCGATCCATCCTCCACCTCGATGATCCACTGTCCCAGTTCCAATTATCCTAGATACGTAATTACACCTCAGCATTATTGGGTTAATTATGTCGATAGAGATTTAGGATATATATCGCCCGATTATTTCTATCATGTTTCTTCATATACATGGTTGCCAGTTGGTGAAAAGAATCAATTAGAACTTGACAAAAAGAGTCTCCTGCACAATCCTCTTTCGTTTCATCCCGTCATGTATGTTGCAAAAGGTGGTCATGCTTGTTATTTCCAACCTGGAATTACACAATACGTAGCTGAGATTGCTGATGGATTAGGGAATGAATGGTCTTATGATGGAGATTACGAATTGAAGGTTATTAATCAAGGTACACCAGAAGTGAATGGGTTTCAAGAATGGCGATTTGTCACAAGTCAAACCGACTTGAATGGGAAAGAAACCGCATGGTATAACAGAACTTATCTGTACAATGATCCGTTATATACAAAATGGTTTGCCGATCACAAAGGAATAATTCCATGAGGTTGTGGTATATTGAAGAAGTTTATTATTGGAATAATTCTGGTGGTTGCATTATTATCTGGATGTACAGAAGTACATACAACATATGAAGCTGAGTACATTATTGATTATAACCCATACTTGGATTATAAAAAAGTGACTTTGCTTTTACAAAAGATTCCAGAAGTAGGAAAAATCGACTTTTATGAGGATTATTATGAAAAAGATTTTTATAATGAAACATTAAAAAACTCATCGTATACGATTGTTGGTGAAATTAAAATAAAAAAATCGTCAATTACATTTTATTTATCAATAGGAACAGTATATGATAAAAATAGGGATTTTGATTATAGATTTGGATATTCCGAATTTGAAAAACACACAACAACAAGAGTTGATTTATCATATAGTGGTGAAGACGAGGATCATAATGAAGATTTAAAAGCAACCGCCAGATGGTTTAAAGAAATAATTGAAGAGGAATTCAACCAAACACCCGTCAATGAGATATTTAGTGATTTGACATGGGAAACCTCATGAAAGATACATCGTAGACCTCTCAAATTCGGAGCCGGAACGACATGTGGCAAGGTTGTGTAAAGGCGGGAGAACACGTCGGTCCCAGGCAGAATTTGCGAACTCTGGAAAGGGGTAAAGGAAATGGGAAAAGAGGTCGGGGCGACGTGAA
>Ga0272441_10000753_pt1 | contig 71962 bp, 62 predicted proteins | sample SSMProp6N_FD_193582 | JGI IMG/M metagenome (GOLD analysis project Ga0272441, IMG submission 193582) | Marine sediment archaeal communities from Little Sippewissett salt marsh, Falmouth, MA, United States - SSM-Prop-6N | ecosystem: Environmental > Aquatic > Marine > Wetlands > Sediment ...
ATGTACCGGCGAGTCTAGCAACGACTTGCGACGGGCGGCAAGGTCTTTCTCGATCGGTCGCTCCCGCCGGAAAGCGCGGCGCGCCGGGCTCTCCGCCGCACGGCGCTCACTCTGCCTGCGTGCCGTGAAGCGTCCAGGCGCTCGCCCGCTCGATGCGGACGCGCGCCAGATCCCCCGGATCCGAGTCGCCGCAGAAGACGACGGCCCGGCCGCCGCGCGTCCTGCCGAAGAGGACGCCGGGGTCCCGCTCGCTCGGGCCCTCGACGAGCACCTCGGCGTCGGCGCCGGCGAGAGCCGAGTTCAGTTCCGAGGTGATGCCCTTCTGGAGTTCGATCACCGCGGTGAGCCGGGAGATCTTCTCGTCCTCCGGAACGTCGTCGTCGAACGAGGCAGCCGCGGTTCCTTCTCGGATCGAGTAGCGGAACATGAAGGCGGAGTCGAAGCGCACCCGCTCCATGAGCGAGACGGTCTCCTGGTAGTCGCGCTCCGTCTCCCCCGGGAATCCCACAATGATGTCCGTCGTGAGAGCGATGCCCGGAACACGCTCGCGCACCCCGGCGACGAGCGCGAGGTACCGCTCCCTCGTGTACGAGCGCCTCATCGCGCGAAGCACAGCGTTCGATCCCGACTGGACCGGCAGGTGAAGATGCTCGCAGACGCGCTCGAGCGAGGCGATCGCCTCGATGAGCCTCGGAGAGAGGTCCTTCGGGTGGGACGTCGCGAAGCGGATCCTCGCGATGCCCGGAACGGCGTCGACCGCGGCGAGAAGATCGGCGAAATCGCTCACGCCGTCGGCGTAGGAGTTCACGTTCTGGCCGATGAGCGTGACCTCGCGAGTGCCCGACGATGCCAGGGCCTCGACCTCGCGCACGATCGAGGCGAGCGGCCGGCTGCGCTCCCTGCCGCGCACGTACGGGACGATGCAGTACGAGCAGAAGTTGTTGCAGCCCCGCATGACGCTCACGAACGCGGTGAGCGCTTCTCTCGGCGCCGCCATGAGATCGTCGTAACCCTCGCCCGCGTCGGCGCCGGTCGCGATCGTGAGGGCTCCGGTCCGGGAGCGCGCAACGATCTCGGGGAGCCGCCGGTACTGGTCCGTCCCGACGACGAAGCCGAGACCCGGCACCTCGCGCGGCGCGGCGGCCCCGAGCCGCTGCGCGACGCACCCGGCGATTCCGATCGCCGCGCCGGCGGGCGCAAGGCCCCGGAGGTGCCGCAGGCGTCCGAGGGCGCGGCGTTCGGCCCGTTCCCGGACCGCGCACGTGTTGACGATGACGACGTCCGCCTCGGCCGGATCGTCGACCGTCCTGTGGCCGGCCGACCTGAGGATCGACGCGATCATCCCGGAGTCGCGGACGTTCATCTGGCATCCGTAGGTCTCGATGTAGACCCGGAGGGTCTCGGTGTCTCTCATCGCGCCGTTCCCTCGAGAAGTCTCCCGTGCGTCGACTCGGTCTCGACGCGATCGATCTCGACGGTCACGAACCTGTTCTTGAGGTCTGTCGGTCCGTCGGCCCGGACCCGCACGTAGTTCGCGGTCAGGCCCGAGACGACTCCGCCGGCCTCGCTGCGCTCGACGAGCATCTCGAGGCGCGATCCGAGGAGCCGCCTCCGGAACTCGAGCGACTGCCGTCTGCCGAGCGCCCGGAGCGTTCTGCTGCGCCGCCTCTTCTCGCCGGGCGGGACCGGTTCGCCGAGCGCGTCCGCTTGCGTGCCGGGCCGGGGCGAGTAGGCGAACACGTGAAGGTACGTGAACGGGAGCGACTCGATGAGATCGACGGTCCGCCGGAAGTCGTCGTCGGTCTCGCCCGGGAAACCGACCATGACGTCGGCGCCGAGTCCGCACGAGGGATCTCGGTCGGTGACTCTGCGGACCGCCTCCTGGTACTCGGCCGCCGTCGTGTCCCGCCCCATCGTGGCGAGGATGCGGTCCGACCCGCTCTGGAGTGGAACGTGGAGATGATTCGCGACCCCGTCGTTCCCGGCGACGAGATCGGCCACACGCGTCGTCAGATGCCGCGACTCGAGCGAGCCGAGCCTCACTCGGCCGAGCCCGGGAATGCCCGCCACCGCGCGGAGTAGCTCGGGAAGCCGAGCGCCGTCGGCGGACACGTACTCCCCGATGTGCACGCCCGTGAGAACGACCTCGCGATAGCCTCCGGCGACGAGGAGCGCCGCCTGCTCGACGACGCACCCGAAGTCGCGGCTCCTCGACGGGCCGCGGGCGTCCGGGACCGCGCAGTAGGCGCAGCGCCGGTCGCAGCCGTCCTGGATCTTGATGAAGGCCCGCGTGTGTCCGCGGAAGCGCGTGATGTCGTACGGCTCGAAAGGGCATCCGTCGAGCGGCGGGGCCACGACGGTCGCCGCGCCGGATCGGCCGCCGTCCGGCCGATCCATGAGCTCGGCCACGCGATCCGCGAGCCTCGGCTTCTCGCGGTTGCCGACGACCGCGTGGACCTCGGGCATCGCCGCGAGCGCCGACGGATCGCGCTGCGCGTAGCACCCGGTCGCGACGATCAGGGCGTTCGGGCCGCTGCGGGACGCGCGCCGGAGCATCTGGCGCGAACGGTAGTCGCTCCGGCCCGTGACCGTGCACGTGTTGACGACGTAGACGTCCGCCGTCCCGTCGAACGGGACGACGTCGAAGCCGCGTTCCCCGAAACGCTCCGCGATGCCCTCGGTCTCGTACTGGTTCAGCTTGCAGCCGACCGTCTGAAGCGCGACCGTCGGCCGTCGCTCGTCCGCCATGGTCTCCCGGTGACCTCCACGAGAAGGGGGACCCGTGAGAGTCCCCCTGAGCACTCCGTCGCGTCGATCTCGGGCGCATGCCCCCGCCGTCAGGCCGCGGGGGCTTCGTCCTCGTCCTTCTTCTCGACGGTCTCCGCGTCGTCCGCGGGCTCGCTCTCTCCGCCCGCTTCGTCCGCGGCCTCGGACTCTCCCTCGGCCTTCTCCTCGGCCTCGGGCGCCTCGGGCTCCGCCTCCGCGGCGGGCTCGTCGGCCTTCTCCTCGGCCTCGGGCGCCTCGGGCTCCGCCTCCGCGGCGGGCTCGTCGGCCTTCTCCTCGGCCTCGGGCGCTTCGGGCTCCGCCTCCGCGGCGGGCTCGTCGGCCTTCTCCTCGGCCTCGGGCTCCTCGGGCTCCGCCTCCGCGGCGGGCTCGTCGGCCTTCTCCTCGGCCTCGGGCGCTTCGGGCTCCGCCTCCGCGGCGGGCTCTTCAGCCTTCTCCTCGGCCTCGGGCTCCTCGGCCTTCTCCGGCTCCAGAAGCTCCTCGCGGACCTCGTGCGCCTCGATGTAGTCCTGGAGCGCCTCCTGGGGCTGCTTCTCCATGTAGGCCTTCACGGAGAGCACGATCCGCCGGTTCTCGGGCGAGACCTCGATCACTTCGAGCGGCACGGCGTCGCCGGCGGCGAAGCGCGCCTCGATGCGGCTGATCTCCGGAAGCGCGAGGTGCGACATCGGCACGAAACCCTCGACGTCGTTCGGCAGGTCGACCACGATTCCGGACTTGTGGATGCGGTTGACCTTGCCTTCCACCTCCGTTCCCACCGAGTACTCCTCGGCGAGCTGCGGCCACGGGTTCTCGAGGCACTGCTTCACGCCGAGAGAGATCCGGTGCCGCTCCTTGTCGATCCCGAGCACCATGATCTCGACCTTCTGGCCGCGGTGCAGGATCTCGCTTGGGTGCTTGATGCGCCTGGTCCACGACATGTCGGAGATGTGCACGAGCCCGTCCATGCCCTCCTCAAGCTGCACGAACGCTCCGAAGTCCGTGAGGTTCCGGACGCGGCCCTCGATCTTCGAGCCGATCGGATACCTGGTGTCGAGGTCCTGCCAAGGGTCGCTCTCGGTGCGCTTCAGCGAGAGGGAGATCTTCTCCTCCGGCTTGTTCACGTTGAGGACCTTGACCTCGACGATGTCTCCGATGCCGAGGATCTTCGAAGGGTGCCGGATGTGCTGGGTCCAGGACATCTCGGAGATGTGGATGAGACCCTCGACGCCCTCCTTGAGCTCGACGAACGCGCCGTAGTCCGTGATCGAGACGACCTTGCCCCGCACGCGGGAGTTGACGGGGAACTCCTCCTCGACGTTCTCCCAGGGGTACTCCGCGAGCTGCTTGAGACCCAGCGAGATGCGCTCCCGCTCGGGATCGAACGAGAGGACCTTCACGGTCAGCTCGTCGCTGATCGCGACAAGCTCGGAAGGGTGGCGGATCCTGCCCCAGCTCATGTCCGTGATGTGCAGGAGGCCGTCGATGCCGCCGAGGTCGACGAACGCGCCGAAGTCCGTGATGTTCTTCACGACGCCCTGGCGGATCTGCCCGACCTCGAGCTCCTTGAGAAGCTGCTCCTTCTTCTGCTGCCGCTCCTCCTCGAGCACGACGCGGCGCGAGATGACGATGTTCCGGCGGCGCTTGTTGACCTTGAGAATCCTGAACCGGAGCTTCTGTCCGAGGACGTCCTCGAGGTTCGGGATCCTCCGGAGCGCCACCTGCGAGCCGGGCAGGAAGGCCTCGACGCCGAAGAGGTCGACCTTGAGACCGCCCTTGATCCGGCGCTTCGGAACGCCGTCGACGACGAGCTGCTCGTCGTGGGCTTCCTTGATCTTGTCCCAGACCTGGAGGAAGTCGGCCTTCTTCTTGCTGACCCTGACCTCTCCGTCCTGGTCCTCGGTGGCCTCGAGCAGAACGCTGATCTCGTCGCCCGCCCCGATCTCGGAAGGATCGGGGAACTCCTCGATGGGAATCCTGCCCTCCGACTTGAAACCGATGTCCACCATGACTTCGGTCTCGCTGACGGAGAGTACCGTTCCCTTGACGAGCTCGCCCTCGTCGATCGAGCGCAGCGTCGAATCGTACATTTGGGCCATCTCGTCGTACTCATCCCGGGAGTAGCCCATCTCCTCGAGGTCCTCGTCGCTCGGCGGCACCGGCTTCGGGCCGCGCTTGTGGGTTTCCTCGTCGTCCTTCTCGTCCTTCGCCTCGGTCTCGTCTTCGGCCACTCCGACGGCGGTTGCGGCCTCAGTCTCCGGGGCCGTCTCGGCCGCGGGCTCGTCCGGCGCCGCGACGTCCTCGTGAACCTGGCCGGTCTCCGCGGCCGCGGGCTCGTCCGTCGCCGCAACGTCTTCGTGAACCTCTCCGGTCTCCGCGGCGGGGGTCTCCCCCTGCGGGGCCGTCGTCTCGTCGATCGTCTCGTCCTTCCCGGGGGAAGGGGTGTCGTTAAGGGCCTTGTCTCTGTCTTCGAACATCCTCTGCAACCACTCCTTTGCCGCCGAAAACCGTCTCCGGCGGGTTGGGGTTATCGCCTCCGACCGCGATCCGTCGCGGTCATCCCATCGTCCGGATCACGTCGACGATCTCGTCGATGATCCACTGCGGCGTCGACGCGCCGCCGGTTACGCCCACCTCCTTCTTTCCCTCAAACCACTCGGGCCTGAGTTCGTCGGCTGTCTCTATGTGATAGGCGTCACAGCCCGCCTCCTGGCAGAGCTCCCAGAGACGCCTTGTGTTGGCGCTGTTCTTGCCGCCGACCACGACCATCACGTCGGCCGTCCGCGCGAGTTCGAGGGCGTTCCGCTGACGCTCGCGCGTGGCGCCGCAGATCGTGTTGAAGACCTTGAGCTCCGTCGTGACGCCGACCAGCCTGTCGACGGCCGCCCGGAGGCGTTCGATCGGCTGTGTCGTCTGGCAAACGACGCCCACCCTCACGTCGGGCGCCATCGCCGGGATGGAGCCGGTGTCGTTCACGACGATCGCGGGCCCCGCGAGGTTCCCCGTGATCGCGAGCACCTCCGGGTGGTCCTTCTCCCCCACGACGACGACACGATAGCCTTCACTCTCGAGCTGGATCGCCCTCTCCTGCGCCTGCTTGACGAACGGGCAGGTCGCGTCGACGATCAGGAGCCCCTTCTCTCTCGCGTGTTCGAGCACCGAACTCGGGAGTCCGTGCGAGCGTACGACGAGCGTTCCCCTCTCGATTCGATCCAGCTCGTCGAAGGCGTGAAGCCCCTCGCGCTCGAGCTTCGCCACGACCTGGGGGTTGTGGATGATCGGCCCCAGCGTGGCGACCGGTCCCTCGCCCTCGCGCGCGGCGTCGAACGCGATCTCGAGCGCCCGCGTGACCCCGAAGCAGAATCCGGCGCACGGGGCGACGGTGATCTTCATCGCATCTCGTCCTCCGCCCTGAGGGCGGCGATCGACTCCATGATCCGCTCCGTCAGGCCCGCCACCGATCCGTCCGCGTCCCCGCGGATCGGCTCGCCGTAGGCGACGCCAAGCCTGCGACGGCCCGCGAACGCCGATCCGAGCGCGTTCGAACCCGTGATGAAGGCCGGCACGACGTTCGCGCCCGCCTTCGTGGCGAGGAAGGCGACGCCCTCCTTCGCGCGCCCGATGGTTCCGTCGCGGCTCCTCGTTCCCTCCGGGAACATGAGGATCGCCCCGTCGTCGCGGAGCACCGAGATCGCGAGCCGCAGCGCCTGCGTGTCCGACGCCTCCCGCCTGACGGGGATCGCGTTGTAGGCGCGGATGAGCCACGCGAGCAGCGGGTTCCGGAAGAGCTCCTCCTTCGCGAGGAACGACACCTCCCTCGGGCATCCGAGCCCCACCAGCACCGGGTCCCAGTTCGAGATGTGGTTGCTCGCGATCACCACCGGCCCGTCGAGCGGTATTCGCTCGGCTCCCCGGACGCGGAACCTCCAGAGGAGGCGCGCCAGCCCGAGGGCCGCGACCCAGCCGAGCCGGTAGTGGAACCTCAATGCTCGCTCGCTCCTCCGCGCTCTTCCGCGCGGGCGCCGCGCGCGATCGCGAGCGACACGACCTTGTCGACCTGCTCCGCGATCGAAAGCCCGGTCGTGTCGACGAGCACGGCGTCGTCCGCCCTGCGGAGCGGGCTGTCGGTCCTCGTCGAGTCCCGGCGGTCGCGCTCCTCGATCTCGCGCGCGATGGCGTCGAGGTCCGCCTCCGTGCCACGCGCGGCGAGTTCCGCGTGGCGGCGCCGGGCGCGTTCCTCGATCGACGCGACGAGGTAGATCTTGAGGTCGGCGTCCGGGAAGACGACCGTGCCGATGTCGCGCCCCTCGACGACCGAGTCGACGCTCTCTCCGATCTCGCGCTGCCGCCGGACGAGCGCCCGCCGCACGGCCGGCACCGTCGACATGATCGACGACGCGGCCGTTACCTCCGGCGCGCGGATCGCTTCCGTCACGTCCTCGCCGTCGAGCGTGACGGCTCCCCGTCCGCCGTTCTCGAGGCCGATCTCCGCATCCTCCGCGACGCGGCCGAGGCGCTCGCGGTTCTCCAGGCAGACATGGAGCCGGATCGCGCGGAGCGCGGCGGCGCGATACATGGCGCCGCTGTCGATATACACGTAGCCGAGCCGGTCCGCGACCAGCCTGGCAGTCGTGCTCTTGCCCGAGGCGGCGGGTCCGTCGATCGCGATGATCAGATTGTGTACCCTCGTCGAGCTGAGGGGTGCGGTTAGAGGTCTTCCCAGCGGGTTTCCCCTATCCCAACGATCTTCCCTCGGATTATAGGCCATGGCGCCAGGCGTCGCAAGGCGTTTCCCCGGGCGAGAGGGCTGTCCGGCGGCCGTCCTGTGGGCATGATGGGCGGCGCGGGAGGCCGGCGGCGATGCCGGCGGGGGCGTGCGTCAGTCGTCGGGAAGCCCGACGGCGCGCCGGAGGGCGGAGATCTCCTCCCCGGAGAGCCGCCGCCACTTTCCCGGGCGGAGGTCGCCCAGCTCGATCGCTCCGACGCGGAGCCGGCGGAGGCCGCGCACGGGGTGCCCGACCGCCTCGAACATCCTCCTGACCTGGCGCTTCCGGCCCTCGTGGATCGTGATCCGTGCGACCGTCGTGTTCCTCGTCGTCGAGACGACCGTGACCTCGGCGGGCGCCGTCGGGCGACCGTCGAGCGGCACGCCGCTCTCGAGCCTCCGGACATCGTCGTCGCTCACGACGCCGCGGGCCACGACCTCGTAGACCTTGTCGATCTCGAAGGAGGGGTGCGCGACGCGGTGCGCCAGGTCGCCGTCGTTCGTCAGGATGAGGAGCCCCTCGGTCGGCGCGTCGAGGCGGCCGATGGGGACGAGCGCCTCTCCGGCTCCCTCGACGAGCGAGACGACGGTCGGCCGTCCCTGCGGATCGTCCATCGTCACGACGTAGCCGGCGGGCTTGTTGAGGATGATGCTGGTTGCGGTCTTCGGGAGGCGGACCTGCCGACCGTCGACCTCGACGGTGTCGACCGACGGGTCGAGTGTCGTGGCGAGCGCCGTGACGACCTCGCCGTTCACGCGGACGCGGCCCGAGGCGATGATCTCGTCGGCCGCGCGCCGCGACGAGACGCCGGCCCGCGCGAGGTAGCGGTTAAGCCTCATCGCCGCCGGTGTCGAGGATCTCGCGGTCGGCGAGCGCGTGCGCCTTCTGCTCGTCGGGAACGGGCGCGCCGTCGGTCGCCTCGCCTCCGTCCGCGCCCGCGCCGACGTCCGTGTCGTCCTCGCCCGCCGGCGCTTCGGCGCCGGCGTTCCCGTTCGCGGACGGTACACCGATCCCGGCGACCGACTCGGCCCCCTCGACCGCGAGCTCAAGCTCCTCCGCGCGGAGTCCGAGCACTTCGGCGAACTCCTCGAGGCGCGGCAGGTCCGTGAGCGCGGCGAGGCCGAAGTAGCGCAGGAACTCGTTCGTCGTCCGGTACATGAGCGGCCGGCCCATGCCGGGCGCCCGTCCGGCGATGGCGATGAGGTTGCGCCTGAGGAGCGTCGAGAGGACGCCGCTCGAGTCGACGCCGCGGATTCCCTCGATCTCGGCCCGCACGATCGGCTGCTTGTAGGCGACGATCGCGAGCGTCTCAAGCGCCGCCTGGCTCACGCGGGTCGGTACGCGCCCGCGGTGGAGCTCGCGGATCCACTTCGAGTAGTCCGGGCGGCAGTAGATCTGCCACCCGCCCGCGATCTCCGTGATCGTGAAGGCGCGACACGCTTCCTCGTACTCGCGGACGAGTTCGGCGATCGCGCCGCGGACGTCGGAGAGCTTCTCGGTGCCCGTGATCTCGCGAAGCTTCTCGACGCTCACGGGCGCGTCCGCTGCGAAGAGGAGCGCCTCGACGATTCCCTTGAGGTCCTGGTCGGCCACGCCTACTCCTCCGTCCTGAGCTCGATGTGAATCTCACCGAAGGCCCGCTCCTGCACGGCCCTGACGATCGCCATCTTGATGAGTTCGAGGAGCGCGATGAACGTGGTGACGATGCCGGAGCGCGTCGCCGCCGAGGCGAGAAGGTCGCGAAAGCGCAGCGAGCCGCGCTCCGCGACGATCGACCTCACACGCTCGATCTGCTCCTCAACGGTCGTCTCCTCGAGGTCGACCGCATGCACGTCGACGCGGCGCGGTACCCGGGCGAGGACGTCCCGGAGGACGTCGACGAGATCGAAGAGCGTCACGTCGCGGAGAATCTCCTCCGTGTCGGCCGTCTCCTCTTCGATCTCGCGGTAGGCCCGGAGGTCGACACCGTGCTGGAAGTGGGTCTTCCGCTCTTCCTCGCGTCCCGAGAGGTGCGAGGCTGCCTCCTTGAACTTCCTGTACTCGAGGAGCTTCTCGACGAGCTGGCGCCGCGGGTCCTCCTGATCCTCCTCCTCGTCGATCGCGGGCGGAAGGAGCATGCGGACCTTGATGCGGATGAGGGTCGCCGCCATCTCGAGGAACTCGCCGGCGAGCGCGAGATCGAGCGACTCCACGAAACTGATGTACTCGAGATACTGCTCGGTGATGACGGCGATCGGGATGTCGTAGATGTCGATCTCGTGCTCGCGGATGAGGTGCAGAAGCAGGTCGAGCGGCCCCTCGAAGGCGTCGAGCTTCACCTCGTAGACGGGACGGCGCACGAGCGTCGGGCGGGTGTCCTCGACGCGCTCCGGTGCCTCGGCGACGGTCCCGCCGTCCGGCGTCTCGGCCGCCTCCGGGTTCCGGGGGGCGGCCGCTGGAACCGCCTCCGGGGTCTCCTCGACGGGAGCGAACTCCCCGTCCTCTCGTTCTGCCATGAGCATCGTCCGTCGTCTGGATGAAGAGCGTCTGGCTACGCTATCAACTCTCATTTGTCGCGTCAAGTTCGCGGACGAGCCGCGCCGCGAGGGCGAGCTCGTCCTCTCTCGTCTCCACGGTGCCGTCGAGTCTCGCGTCGAGGACCGCGTCGAGGACCGCGCCGATCGACTCCCCTTCCTCGACCCCGAGCGCCGAGACGTCGTGGCCGGTGATTCCGCTCCGGACGTGGCGGAGCTCCGTGAGGTACCGGACGATTCGCTCGGCGATGCGGCTCCCCGGCTCCCTGGCGGCGGCGAGGACGAGCGTCTCCGGCGCGGCACGGTCGAGGATCCTCCGGAGGTCGCTCGGCCCGGCGCCGTCGGCGTCGGCCGGCGCCAGGACCTCGGCGAGCTTCGACGACGCGTCGGCGAGGGCGCGCGTCCGTCCGGCGATCTTCAGGCGGTCGAGGATGCGGTCGCGTACGTCGGCCTCGAGCGGCGCGACGAGCGCGAGGAAGCGGACGATCCACCGCTCCGCGCCCTCGAGCTCGCCGGCGGTCGGATCCTCGCCGAAGATGCGATCGATCCGCTCGAACGTCGACTCCGTCGAGTCCGGGACGGTCCATCCCGCGGCGATCGACTCGAGAATGCCCCAGTCGGCCAGCGTCCGCACCGGCGCCCAGGGCGAGGTCTCGCCGAGGATGAGGACGATCTCGTTGGCGATCCGCTCGCCGGTCACCGTCTCGAGGCAGTCCGTGGCGGCGGCCTCGCGAAGGAGCCGCTCGGTCTCCTCGTCGAGCGCGAAGCCGAGCCGGGCCGCGAAGCGGACGGCTCTCAGGAGGCGGGTGGGATCGTCGGTGAAACTGCCGTCGTGGAGGACGCGCACGACGCCTCGCTCCAGGTCGCGGCGGCCTCCGTGCGGATCGAAGAGGTGTCCGAAACGCCCGGGCATGATGGCGACCGCCATCGCGTTGATCGTGAAGTCCCGCCTGGCCAGATCGGCGGCGAGCCTGTCCGGGGTGACCGTCGGAAGTGCGCCGGGGCGCTCGTAGGTCTCGCTTCGCGCCGTCGCGATGTCGATCTTCCCGAGACCGCGGACCGCGAGGATGGCCGTTCCGAATCTCGTGTAGGCCTTGACGGCGCCCCCGAGACGGTCGGCCGCCGCGCGCGCGAAGGCCTCGGCGGGCTCTTCGACCGCGACGTCGAGGTCGCCGACCGAAACGCCGAGGAGAAGGTCGCGAACGACCCCGCCCACGAGGTAGGCCGCTACGCCGCGGTCCTCGGCGAGCGCGCCGAGAGCCGCCAGCGCCTCGCGCTTCGCCTCCGGGAGGCGCTCCGCGATCGCTCCGCTCAGATCGTCGTCGTGCGCCATCGTGATCCTCCGCGCGTGCCGGCCCGCGCCGCTACGCCCTCGGATGGTACGTCCGGTGGATCTCCTTCAGGTACTCCCGATCGACGTGCGTGTAGATCTGTGTCGTCGAGATGTCCGCGTGGCCGAGCATCTCCTGCACGGCCCTGAGGTCGGCACCTCCCTCGAGGAGGTGCGTCGCGAACGAGTGACGGAGCGTGTGCGGCTTGACGCGCTCGCGAATCCCGGCGGCCCGCACGTGCTTCTGGAGGATCTTCCAGAAGCCCATCCGCGAGAGGCCTCTCCCCCGTGCGTTGAGGAAGAGCGTCTCCGACGGACGGCCTCTCCGCGCGAGCGCGGGCCGGCTCTCGACCCGGTAGCGCCCGATCCAGTCGACGGCCTCGCGGCCGAGCGGCACGATCCGCTCCTTCGACCCCTTCCCGAGGCAGCGAAGGTAGCCCTCCTCGAGCGAGAGGCTCGAGAACGAGAGCGAGATAAGCTCGCTCACCCTGAGGCCGGCGCCGTAGGCCGTCTCGAGCATGGCGCGGTCCCTGACTCCGAGCGGCGTCGTGACGTCGACCGCGGCGAGGAGCGTCTCGATCTCGTGGACCGTCAGGACGTCAGGAAGGCGGCGCTCCTGCTTCGGGCTTTCGACGTGGGCCGTCGGGTCGGTCCCAGCCCCCTTGAAGGCGACGAGGTAGCGGTGGAACCCGCGCAGCGCGGAGAGCTTTCGCGCCCTGCTCCTCGCCGAGACTCCCTCCTCGCGAAGCGTGCGAAGGTGGCGCGCCACGTGCCCGGGTGTGACGTCGGCGTCACGCTCTCCCGCCGCGCGGCGCCCGATCGCCGCGGCGTAGACCCGGAGGTCGATGCCGTCCCTGTCGAGCCAGCGCGCGTACGCCAGAAGATCGCCGCGATACGATGCAACGGTGTTCTCCGAGAGGCCGCGCTCGGCGGTGAGGAACTCGACGTACTCCTCGACGACGTCGTCGAGCCACGTCGTGTCGCGCGACTCGGCCGTCCTGACGGGATCAGTCACCTTCGCCGCTCTCAGACTCGAGCAGGAACCGGACGCGTTCGCGGAACTCCTTCGGGCGACCCGCGAGCGCGAGGCCGATCTGACCGTTCTCGAGTTCGATGAGACGCCGCTTCATGTCGGTGCCGCCGCCCGAGTACCCGCCGAGCGTGCCGTCGCTGTTCACGACGCGGTGGCACGGGATGACGATCGGGAGCGGGTTGTGGGCGAGCGACTGGCCGACGGGCCTCGTGGCCCTCGGGTAACCGATCTCGGTCGCCACCGATTTGTACGACCGGAGCGAGCCGAACGGGATTCGGCGCGCCACGGCGAGCACGGAGCGGCCGAACTCGGTCGTCCCCGAGAGATCGAGCGCGTAGTCGAAGACGACGGCCCTTCCGCCCAGGTAGTCGCGGATGTCGTCGGCGACGCGCCTGAGGCCGATCCTGTCCTCGACCGCCATGGCGCCGGTCGGGCGTGTCAGCGCCGCCAGCTCGCGGTCGACGTCGAGCTCCTTCGCGAACCTCACGGCGCGGAGTCCGGCGTCGCTTCTGACAAGCAGGAAGCGGCCGAGGTCGGTCTCGAAGACGGCGTATCTCAGGACGTCGATCGTGGCCTCGGGACGTTCATCCTGCGGCACGATCGCCGGCTTGTGAAGGGCCTCCTTCGAGCGCTTCCTTGATCTTCCTCGCGGTTCCGATTCCAATCCCCGGTACCTCCGCGAGCTCCTCGGGTGACCGGTCGGCGATCGCCGCGACGGACCCGAAGGCTCTCAGGAGGGCCTCCTTCCTCGTGGGACCTACACCCGGGACGCCGTCGAGCGCCGACGTTCGGGCCTCGCGCGTCCTCAGGTTCCGGTGGTACTCGATGCTGAAGCGGTGCACCTCGTCGCGGACCCGCACCAGCAGCCGCTTCGCCTGCGATGACGGATCGAGCGGCACGGGCTTCGCGCGACCCGGAACGAAGATCTCCTCCTCGCGCTTCGCCAGGGCCGCGACCGCGAGGCCGCGCACGCCCGTCTCGCGAAGGGCCGCCATCGCCGCCGAGAGCTGCCCCTTGCCCCCGTCGACGAGCAGGAGGTCCGGGAGCTCCAGCCCCTCGCGGATGAGCTGTGCGAAGTGCCTCGAGACGACCTCTCGAATCATAGCATAGTCGTCCGAGCCTTTCACGGTCCTGATGCGGTATTTCCGGTAGAGCCCGCGGTCCCGGCGTCCGTCACGGAAGACCACGACGGTCCCGACCGCGTGACTGCCCCCGACGTTCGAGATGTCGACGCCGGCGATGAGCCTCGGAGGCTTTGAGAGGGAGAGCGCCTCGGCGAGGTCGAGGACGACCTTCGGCGCGCGGCGTTCCTCGAACGCGGTGCGGAGCGCGTGTCGGGCGTTTTCCTCGGCGAACTCGACGAGCCTGCGCTTCGCGCCCCTCTTCGGGGCGGCCAGGCGCACCCGCGCGCCACGGCGCTCGGAGAGCCACGACTCGATCGCCTCGCGGTCACCGATCTCCCGGTCGATGAGGATCTCGTCCGGAAGATCCGGGGAGATCCCGTAGAACTGCTTGACGAATGCCGCGAGCGCCTCCGCGTGATCGCTGCCCGTGCCGAGAGAGAGCGGGCAGTTCTCGCACCCGACGAGCTTGCCGGCGCGGATCCTGAGGACCGAGGCGGCACCGTAGCTCTCGTGGCTCGCCACGGCGACCACGTCCCGCTCCACGCGCTCGGCCGTGATGACGCGCTGGCGGTCGGCGATCCTGGCGATGTCGGCGATGCGATCCCGCAGAACGGCGGCGTCCTCGTAGCGGCGCTCGAGCGAGGCCGCCGCCATCTCCTCCTCGAGGAGCCGCTTCACCTCGTCGGCGCGACCGTCGAGGAAGAGGCAGAGCTGATCGATCACGGCCCCGTACTCGCTCTTCGGGAGCGTTCCCCGACACGGCCCGAGGCACCTGCCGATCTGGTAGTTGAGACACGGCCGCGGACGGAGCTTGAAGGTCGGGCAGGTCCGGATCGGAAAGAGCTTCCGGATGAGCCGGAGCGTACGCCGCATGGCCTTCGCGTCGGTGTAGGGGCCGAAGTACCTGGATCCGTCCTCCCGAAGGATCCGCGTGACGTAGGCGCGCGGGTAGTCCTCGGAGAGCGTCACCTTGATGAACGGGTAGCGCTTGTCATCCTTGAGCTTGACGTTGTATCGCGGGCGGTGCTCCTTGATGAGATTGGCCTCGAGGACCAGCGCCTCGGTCTCGGAACCGGCGATGATGGTCTCGAAGCCGGCGAGCCGCTCCCGGAGGATGGCGACCTTTGCGTTCGGAGGCTCTCCCTTGCCGAGGTAGGTCCGGAGACGACTCCGCAGGTTCCTCGCCTTGCCGACGTAGATCACCTTGCCGTTCGCGTCCCGGAGAAGGTAGACGCCCGGCCTGGTGGGTATCCTCGCGATCCGATCCGTCTTCGTCATTCCGTCGCCCTTCGAGCCGTCCCGATGCTCGTAGCCTAGCCGCTCGGCGAGCGCGAGTCAACCGGGCCGGGAAGCGGCTTGACTCCGGGGCCGTCGGCTGGTAGATTCAGGGGTCCGGAAGCAAGTTGTGCGGGAGCATCGAGTCCCGGGCGCCGTCCGGGGCGGCCGCGAGAGATCTGGAGGTTCAGACTTGGCTCACAGGAAATCCGCGAAGAAGTCCCTGAAGAAGAACGAGCGGGCCCGCGCCAGGAATCGCGCGGTCAAGTCGAAGGTGGCGACGGCGCAGCGGCGCGTCAGGGAGGCCGCCCCCGACGAGCGCGACCAGGCCGTGAGGCAGGCCGTGTCGACGATCGATCGGGCCGCGAAGAAGGGCGTGATCAAGAAGTCGACGGCGGCCCGCAGGAAGTCGAAGCTCATGAGACGGCCGAAGGCGGCCGAGTAGCCGGCTGCCCGCTTTCGGGACGCGTACAGAAGGCGCCCCGCTCTCCGACGGAGGGCGGGGCGCCTCTCTTTCGGCCGCGTCAGAGCGTCGGCGCGGTTCCTACGCGAGTGTCGCCAGCATCTCCACGATCCGCTGCACGGCGGACTCGCGCGGCAGGTCGGTCTCCTCTCCCGTGCGGCGGACCTTCGCCTCGACGACGCCCCTGCCGAGGCCCCGATCGCCGACGGTGATCCGGAGCGGGAGCCCGATGAGGTCGGCGTCCTTGAACTTCACGCCCGGCGATTCGTTTCGGTCGTCGTAGAGGACGTCGACGCCCGACTCGAGGAGGTCCTGGTAGATCTCGTCGGCGGCCTCGCGTGTCGTCTCGCTCGAAACGTTCACCGCGAGGAGTTCGACGGCGTACGGCGCCACCGAGACCGGCCAGACGATTCCGTTCGCGTCGTTGTGCTGCTCGATGATCGCGGCGACGGTCCGTGATACGCCCAGGCCGTAGCAGCCCATCTCGAACGGGTGCGAGTCGCCGTTCTCGTCGAGGAAGACCGCGCTCATCGGGGCGGAGTACTTCGTGCCGAGCTTGAAGACCTGGCCGACCTCGATGCCGCGGAACGAGTCGAGCCGCTTGCCGCAGCGCGCGCAGCGATCGCCCTTCCTGACGAGCACGATGTCGTGGTACGCCGAGACCTCGAAGTCGCGGCCCGGGTTCACGTTTCTCAGGTGAAGGTCCTTGCTGTTGCCCCCGACGACGGCGTTCACAAGCGGACGCACCGTTTCGTCGGCGACGACCGTCACGCCCTCGAGCCCGACGGGCCCCGCGAACCCGACCGGCGCGCCCGTGACCCGCTCGATCGTCTCGGGAGGGGCCGCCGTCAGAATCGATGCGCCGAGCGCCGTTTGCAGCTTCGCCTCGTTGATCTCGCGGTCGCCGCGCACGAGCGCCGCGACGGGCCTGCCGTCCGCCTCGTAGACGATCGTCTTCACGAGCCGCGAGGGCTCGACGCCGAGGAACTCGGAGACCTCCTCGATCGTCTTCATCTCCGGCGTGTCGACCCGCTCCATCGGCGCGGGCTCGCCGCCCCCGCCCTCGGGATCGACGACGCCTTCGGCCCTCTCGTCGGTGGCGGCGTAGCCGCACGCGCAGACGATGACCTCGGACTCCCCGGTGTCGGAGAGCACCATGAACTCGTGGGAGACGCTTCCGCCGATGGCGCCGGTCGCCGCTTCGACCGGGCGGTACTCGAGCGCGCATCGGTCGAAGATGCGCTCGTACGCGTGATACATGGCGTCGTAGGTCTCGTCGAGCGACTCCTCGTCGGCGTTGAAGCTGTAGGCGTCCTTCATGATGAACTCGCGGGCCCGCACGACGCCGAACCTCGGCCGCGGCTCGTCACGGAACTTCGTCTGGATCTGGTAGAGCGTGAACGGGAGGCGCTTGTACGAGCTGATCTCGTTCCGGACGATGTCGGTGACGACCTCCTCGTGTGTCGGCCCCAGAACGAACATCCTGCCGTGACGGTCCTCGAGCCGCATGAGCTCCTTGCCGTAGACGTCCCAGCGTCCGCACTCCCTCCAGAGTTCGCACGGAGCGATCACCGGCATGTGGATCTCCTGCGCCCCCGCCGCGTCCATCTCCTCCCGGACGATCCGCTCCACGTTCCTGATGGCCTTCCAGCCGAGCGGCAGGTAGTTGTAGACGCCGGCCGTGAGCTTGCGCATGAGGCCGGCGCGGAGCATGAGCTTGTGGCTTGTCGTCTCCGCGTCGGAGGGATCTTCCTTGTGGGTCGGGATGAGTGCCTTGCTCCAGCGCATGTCAGTCCTCGCTCCTGGTTTCCGCGGAGGTCTCCCCGCCCCCGCCTCGCCGGCCGACCAGCTCCCGGTAGAGCCTGCGAATCTCCTCGAACTCGAAGTCGCGCACGTTGTCCTCGTAGCCCCAGAATTTCCCGAGCCGCCGGTTTCCCTCGCGCTCATACTCGTAGGCCTGGGTGAACATCTCCAGCTTGTCGATCGCGCGGACGAGGCGGCCCTCGACGGAGCTGCGTTCGGCGAACTCCCGCCAGAGGTCGACGTACGCCTCGCCGCCGTCGATGCCGCCGAAGAGCCGCTCGAGGATCCTGATCTCGGCCTTCTCCTTCACGTCCTCGCCCAGCATGCGCACCGCCGGTGCGTGGATGTCTCCGAGCATGTGTTCCGGAAGGTCGTGGATGAGCGCGATCTTGAGGAGCTTCTCCCGGTCGATCTCGAGGTCGAGCCGGTCCGCGAGGAGCATCGCGATCACGGCGACGCCGAACGAGTGCTCCGCCACGCTCTCGCCGTCTCGGATGCCGCGGACGCGCCACCCCATTCGCGGCACCGTCTTGAGCTCGATGCAGTCGAGGATGACATCGAGGAGATCGCGTCGATCCATGCTTCCGCTCCTTCGAACCGCTCAGCCGCGGCGCTCGAGGCCGAGGACGTCCTCCATCGTGTAGAGGCCCGGCGGGCCGGCGCCCGCGAACGTCGCCGCCGCGACGGCGCCCCGCGCGAAGGCGCGCCTCGAGAGGGCCTCGTGCCTGAGCGTGATCTCCTCGACGTCCGAGACGAGGCTCACGGCGTGGCGGCCCACGATGCCGCCCGCGCGGACGGCGTGCACGCCGATCTCCCGCTCTCCGCGCGGGCCGGTCGCGCCGGATCTGCCGTGGACCGCGGATCCGTCGTCGAGTCCGCGGGCGGCTGCGGCGATGCCGAGGAGGCGGGCGGCCGTGCCGCTCGGCGCGTCGCGCTTCGCGCGGTGGTGCTCCTCGACGATCTCGATGTCGAACCCGGTCCCGAGCGTCCGGGCGGCCAGCGCCACGAGCCCGTAGAGCAGGTTCACGCCGAGACTCATGTTCGGCGCGACGACGACCCTGCGGGACTCGGCCGCCGTCTCGATCTCGGCCCGCTCCGCGTCAGAGAGGCCGGTCGTTCCGACGACGAGGCCTCCCCCGGCCGCGGCGACGTGTCGGGCGCACGCGGCGGCCTGCGCCGGGCACGAGAGATCGACGAGCACGTCGAAGGCCTCCCGGATCGCTCCGAGATCGACGTAGAGCGGCACGCTGATCCCGTCCACGTCGCAGGATGCCCCGGCGTCCGGGTGATCCCGGCGCTCGACGCCCGCCACGAGCGCCAGGCCCTCGGCGCCCGCGATCTCCTCGGCTACCAGCGTGCCCATCCGCCCGCGGATGCCGCTCACGACGGCGCGTATCACTGCTCCGCCTCCAAGGTCGCGCGTTCCGGGCGGCGCCCGGAACGGCTCTCACAGGACCTGCGATTTCGTCGATAGTAACCCGTGGCCGGCGAGCGAAGTCAAGGCCAAAAGGGCGCCCCGCCTAGTGCATCGGGGTCTCGGGGCGGGGATCCTGCGGTCGGATCATGGAGTCGAGCGTCGTTCGCACGACGCGCGAGATCTCGCCGGGTCCGAACGGCTTCTGCAGGAATGCGGCGGACTGCTTGAAGATGTCCTCGGACCCCTTCTCCTTCGGGTATCCGCTCATCACGATGACCGGGATGTCGTAGCCGCTCTGCGTGATGCTCTTCCACATGTCGTAGCCGTTCATCTCCGGCATGACGAGGTCGGTCAGTACGAGCGCGACGCGCTCCTTCTCGGTCGACAGCTTCTCGATGGCGTCGCGACCGTTGACGGCCGAAAGGACGTGGTATCCCTGCGGCTCGAGGACCTCGCAGATCATCGAGCGGACTCCCTCGTCGTCCTCGACGACGAGGATCGTCTCCGATCCGCCCGCGGCCTTGGTCTGGACGACCTCCTGCTTCTCGCTGACGGGGGTCCGCACGGGCAGGAATACGCTGAAGATCGTGCCCTTGCCCGGCTCGCTCGCGACGTCGATGAACCCGCCGTGGCGGCGGACGGTCCCGAAGACGATGGCGAGACCGAGTCCGGTGCCGCGCCCCGCCTCCTTCGTCGTGAAGAACGGCTCGAAGATCCGTTCCTTCGTGTCGCCGTCCATGCCGTGCCCGGTGTCCGTGACCTCGATCATCTGGCACTGCTCGACCCCGGGGATCGCGAACCGGCGGGCCATCGCGCTCACGACGGGGAACTGCCGCGTGGCGACCTTGAGTTTCCCGCCCTTGGGCATCGCGTCGCGCGCGTTGATCGCGAGGTTCATCACGACCTGACAGATCTGCTGGTGGTCGCCCAGGATCGGCTCGAGCTCAGAAGCCAGATCGAGGTTCATCTCGACCTCGTCGCCGAGCGTGCGCGAGAGGAGCTTCATCATGTCGTTCACGACGGTGTTGACGTTCACGGAGCCCGTGATCGCCTTGTCCTTGCGGCTCACGGTGAGCAGCTGGCGCGTCAGTCCGGCGGCCCGCTCGCTCGCCATGACGATCTCCTTCAGCCCCGGCATGTTGCGGTACTCCTCCGGCAGGCGCGACATGAGGAGCTGGGCGTAACCCTGGATCGTCGTGAGCAGGTTGTTGAAGTCGTGGGCGACGCCGCCGGCGAGCTGGCCGACGGCCTCCATCTTCTTCGAGTGATGGTACTCGGCCTCGAGGTGCGCCCTCTCCTCGACCTCCTGCTCGCGCGAGATGGCCCGCGCGACGAGCCCCGCGATGACCTCGAGGAGCTGCGTGTCCTCGGCGCCCCACGTGCGCCTTGTGGCGCACTGCTCGAAGCTCGACCATGCGACGATCGCGTTGTCGACGCTGATCGGCAGGAGGAAGAGCGAGCGGATGCCCTGGGACTCGAGGGTCTCCGCCTCGTGGGGATCGAGCGTCTCGGCGTCGTCGATCCGTATCGGGTGGCCGTTGCGCATCGCGTCCCGCCAGCGCTGCGTCGAGTCGAGCGGGTAGGACGGCGAAGTGTTCTCGACCTGGACGACCGGCGAGCGCCAGTCGTGGGTGACGACGACCGTTCCGTCGTCTGCCCTGCGGCTCAGAAGACGGACGCGGTCGAGACCCCAGGCGGTGCCGACCCGGCGGATGACCTCGTCGAAGTGGCGCGTCGGCTTGTCGAAGTCCCGGAGCAGGAGCTCCGAGATTCCGTGCAGCAGCGACTCGTATCGCACCTGCCGCTCGAGACGCTGTCTCGCCAGGATGTTCATCCGTCCGACGCCCAGGATCGCGCCGACGGAGCCGAGAAGCTCCATGTCGTGGTCCGTGAGCCGCGCGGCCTGCGCGCCGTCCTCGGTCAGCGTTCCCGCGACGAGGATCGTCTCGACGGTTCCGCTGCCGTCACCGGGGATCCAGACGAAGTACGGCATTCCCACCGACTCGCGAAGCGCCTCGACCCACTCGTCGGGTTCGGTCTCGCCGTTCACGAGCCTCGGGCGGTCGCAACCCGGGCAGTCGACCCACTCGGTTGAGAGTTCGCTCGGCTCCTCGCCGGAGCCGTAGCCGAGATGCGTGGCCGTCCGGAAGACGCGTGCGGCCGCGTCGCGCTCGAGCACGGCCGCACGCTTGAACCACAGCTCGCCGATGATCGCCTTGAGCGCGGCCTCGTAGAGCGCTCCGATGGAGCGCGCGCGGCTCACGCTGTGCTGGAATCCCGTGAGGAAACCGAAGGCCTCGCGGCTGCGCCGGACCTCCTGGGTGAGGTGCATCGCCTCGTACTCGGCGCGCACGGCATCACCCCCGAGCTTCTCGACGCGACGCCTGAGCCCATCGATCTGGTGCTCCAGCTCGGCGGTTCGCTGGTCCTTCTCGGCGGCCGGATCGGTCACGGTCTACTCCTCCGCAAAGACCATCAGGACCCCGGTCCAGTCGAGTGCGCGCGATCCGCCGAGGAACGGCGCGATCTCGACGCCGGAGTAGCACCCGAGGAGCGGAATCTCGGAGCCGATCGTTTCCTGGACGATCGCGCCCTCCTCCGCCCCGGCGCCGCAGAAGCCGCTCGTCCGTCCGGCGCAGTCGATGTAGAGCGCGAGGAACGGGTTCTTCTCCCGCGTCTGCTCGAGCAGATCCTCCGAGATCTTCCTCGCCGAACTCAGCATGCGCGAGTTGCTCCGGCGCATGATCTGGACCTTCTCGCCGGGTCCGAAGTCGGACTCGAACAGCACGACCGAGCCGTCGTCAGGGTTCGCGGCGGCGATGAGCCGGCTGACGTACTCGTTCTCGTTGAAGTCGCCGTAGGGATCGTTGCCGTAGTTCGCCCCGAGCGTCACGAGCAGCGAATACTGCTGCCAGTCCTTGGCCGAGCCTGTGCCGATGATGTCCTCGATCACGTCGAGAGCGGGACGTCCGTCGAGCTCCCTCACGACAGGTCCCTCGATGTTCGTGATCGTGTGGTAGTCGCTCGCCGGCTCGCAGCCGTGGCTGATGGCGTGGTAGACGTTGCACCCTCCGGAGATCATCACGCCGACCGCGTGCTGCGTCATCGCCATGTCATCGGCGAAGACGTGCGAGCCGCTCCACTGGTAGTCCTTGAGCATGCCGGCGCCCAGTATTGGTACGTGAGGGCCGGCGAGGCCCTCTTCGACGCCGCGGATGAGGTGGCTCGCGAGGTTGACGCGAAGGGGCTGAGCGTGCTTGATCGAGTCGTAGAGAAGGATGACCGCCCGCGAGTCGTCCGAGGTGCGGTTCGCGAGCCTGCGGCCCAGCTCCTGGCCCGCCGCCTGCTCGTCTTCGTGAAGCCCACCGACGCAGAACTCGTCGAAGCGGACCTTGTCCGACGAGACGACCGCGACGCCGGCCTCGTAGCCGCCGTAGCTCGCCTGTCCGTTGGTGATGACGCCGACGGCCGTGCCGCCGATGAGCGTCGTGTCGCCGACCACGTCCCGGACCGCGCTGAGAAACGAGATCGGGTCGTGGTTGCCTCCGCAGAAGGCCACGGCGAAGTCGCAGCGCTCCGCGCAGGCGTTGTTCATCGCGTTCTCGGCCGCCGAGCGACCGGCGTCGAGAGAGTTCGTCGTGTCGGCGTATCCTACGCCCGACTTCACTGTGCTCATTGCCCCGCTCCTTGTTCGGGATGCGAACGGATCGCACGCGCACGGCGGGCATGCCCGGGGCTTCAGAGAGGCTCCCCGGAGGGCCGAGCCGCACAACTCCGGTTCTCCTCCCTACTTCGAGCAAGAGCTGTACCAGCATCGTGGGTGCCCACGGTGCCGAATGGGGTCGAAGACCGCCCGAAAACCGGGCATTTCGGACATCCGGAGTTCTCCCGAGGCGCAGGCGGGCGCTCCCGCACCCGGCCCCGTGCATGGTGCGAGCGGAACGCGCCCCGCCGGGGATGCCGGCGGCCAGAAGAGGTCAAAATGTGAACAGGGTTGGACGTGGAGCGGGGCGGCGCCTCACGGCTCCGCCCCTCCTTCCGGGTCGGTCCGACGCGGACGGCGCCGGACGATCAGCTGTGCGGTGTGTCGGGCGTGACGGTGTATCGCGACGGGCTCGCGGTCCCGCGCCTCTTGCCCGCCCGCAGGTGCGACTCGGCCTTCTCGGGCGACCAGCCCATCATGCGGACCTTGTCGCCTCGGGCGATCGTGATGAGGTGCGGAACGCAGAACCCCGAGGTCTTGTTCTCGAGCGAGCCCACGACCCGGCTCGCGGAGAGGCCGTCGACGATGAAGTGCTCGGCCCCCGGGGCGTGGATCCCCCAGATCGCGTAGTACGGAAGCACCCGAAGGGCCGCCAGCCGTTCGTAAAGCTTCTTGAGAACAGCAGTGTCGTCGTTGACCCCGCGGAGAAGCGGGCCCTGCTGGATGAGCACGATGCCGGCGTCGGCCAGCATCGAAATGCCCCGCTCAACCTCCGGTGTGATCTCGCGCGGGTGGACGAAGGAGAACGACATGAAGAGCGGCTTGTGCTCCGCCAGCATGGAGACGAGCGACGGCGTGATCCTCGACGGTATGTAGATCGGGAATCGCGACGTGATTCTGATGATCTCGACGTGGTCGATCGCGCGTACCGACGAGACCCAGAACTCGAGCTCGTCGTCGGTCAGGATGAGCGGCTCGCCACCCGTGATGATGACGTCGCGAATCGACGGCTCGTTCCTGATGTAGTCGAGCGCGCGATCGGCCTCTTCCTGCGTAAGATGCTCGACCTTCCTTCCCTTCCTGAAACAGAAGCGGCAGTGGGACGGGCACCCGAGCGTCGGAAGGAGCAGGAGCTTGCCCGGGTAGCGGTGGATGATCCCCGGACAGGGCTGATGCTGCGCCTCGTCCGAGTGGACGTCGTCCTCGTCCTCTCCGAGCCTGTGCTTGAGCTCGAGGGGCGACGGGACGATGATCTTCCTCAGGGGATCGTTCGGGTCGCCGGGGTCGATGAGGCTCAGGTAGTGCCTCGAGACCTTGAGCGGATACGAGTTCGCCAGCGCGTCGACCGCGCTGCGCTCGGCCTGGGACAGGGGGATGACGCGTTCGAGCTCCGAACGCGTCATAATCACCCGGCCGAGTTCGAGCTGCCACTCTTCGCGGTGCGCCATGGGTCCTCCGGGTGAACCTCGGTTGCTGCGCCCTTCACCGATCATGTGATCGCTACCAACAAAGACCGCGCCCGATGCTCTCTCGGCGAGTGCATCGTGACGCGGTAGTCGACGGGTGAAACTACGGTCACTCTACCGGTTTCACCGGAAACCGTCCAGTACTAAGTGACGCAATGTGGCAAGGTGGGCCCGCGCGCCGCGGCCCTTCGTTCCTGGCTTCGCGGCTAGGTCCTTCGCTTGGAGTACGGCTCGCCCGCCTTCCCCCACTGGGTCCGGGGCACCTCCCGGATGATCACGGTCACGGCCTCGGCCGGGACCTCGACGGCCCGAACGACCGTCTCCGTGATCTCCCGGATGAGGCGCTCCTTCGCCTCGTCGCTTCTGCCGGCGAGCATCGAGATCTCCACGAGCGGCATGCCGTCTCCCTTCCGTCGTCTCGTGCTGCTCCTTCGCTTTCTGACGCCGTCGACGTCGGCGCGCCGCGGCCTCACCGGCCCGCCGCGCGGACCTCCTGGATCGTCGCGGCGAGTGTCCTCCGACTGTCCTCCCGCGGACCGACGAGCGGCGGACGAAGCTCCCCGCTCTTGATGAGGCCCACCTCGGCCATGACGTGCTTGACCGGCCCCGGGTTCGTCTCGATGAAGAGCGGCCTCGCAATCCGCCGGAGCGTGCGGTGCAGCTCGAGCGCGCGCGCAGGACTGTCCGGGAACGATCCCACCATGTCGGCGACGAGCTTCGGCAGCACGTTCGCGACGACGGAGACGACGCCCCGGGCGCCGACGGCCATCATCGGGAGCGTCAGTGGGTCGTCGCCCGAGAGGATCGTGATCTCGGCGAGCTCGAGAATCGCGCTCACGCGATCGACCGAGCCGCCGGCTTCCTTCAGGGCGACGACACTCGGGATCTCCGAGAGGCGGGCCACCGTCTCCGGCGTCATGCTGACGCCCGTCCGCGACGGGACGTTGTAGAGCACGATCGGCACGTCGACCGCGTCGGCGACGGCCCGGTAATGGAGATACTGACCCTCGGGCGTGGGCTTGTTGTAGTAGGGCGTGATGAGGAGAACGCCGTGGGCTCCGGCGTCCTTCGCCGCGCGGGTGAGGCGGATCGTCTCGGCCGTGGAGTTCGATCCCGTTCCCGGGATGACCGGCATCGCGTCTCCGACCTCCTCGAGGCAGATTTCGAGGAGGCGCGAGCGCTCGTCGAACGAGAGCGTGGCGGCTTCGCCGGTGCAGCCCGCGGGCACGATGCCCCGCGTGCCGGACTCCCGGTGCATCCGGAGGAGGTTCCTCAGGCTCTTCTCATCCAGCGCTCCGTCCTTCATCGGCGTGACGATTGCGACGATCGAGCCCTCGAACATCTCGCCTCCCTCCTTCCGGCTTCTTCTGCGGCTCATCCCCCGGACTGCTCGATCTCGCCACGATAGACGACGGTCGCGTCTCCCGAGAGCGAGACGTTGCAGAACCCGAGATGGCTCATGTAGAACGAGACGACGAGTTCGTGGCCCCCGCGCGTCCTCACCGTCACGGGAGACTCGACCTCGCCGCGCGCCGCGAGGACGATCGCCGCGGCGGTCGCGCCCGTGCCGCACGCGAGCGTCTCGTCCTCGACGCCGCGTTCGTAGGTTCTCAGGCGTATCGTGTGACGGTCGTCGACCGCAACGAAGTCGGCGTTCGTTCCCTCCGGCATGAAGTGCTCGTGCTCCCTGACGGCGCGGCCCATCTCCAGGACGGGGTAGCCGTCGAGATCGCGAACCTCGAGAACCGCGTGCGGGACGCCCGTGTTCACACGGTGGACGACAGTCTCGTCGCCACGGAGCGAGATCCGCGTGTCGAGAAGAAGCGCGCGCGGGTCCGCCATCTCGAGCCGGACCGCTCGCTCGTCGATGATCTCCGCCGAGTGGACTCCCGAGCTGCTCTCGAACGACATCCGTCTTCCGGCGACGCCGAGCTCGTGCGCGAAGCGGGCCACACACCGACCCCCGTTCCCGCACATGTCGGCCTCGGTTCCGTCGGCGTTGAAGTAGCGCATCCGGAAGTCGTGGCCGACGCTCGGGACCACGAGGATCAGGCCGTCGGCCCCCACGGAGACCCGCCGCCGACAGAGCTGCTTCGCAAGCTCGCGCGCGTCGTTCCCGACCACGTTACTCCGGTCGTCGATGACGATGAAGTCGTTTCCCGCGCCGCTCATCTTCGCGAATCCGAGCGTCATTGCTCCTCCCCGGCCGAACCGCCGTCCGGACTCCCGAGCTCCATGACCAGACCGCCGACCGAGTCTCCCTGCGCCGCCAAGGCCGCGGCGGTCTCGAGGACCGTCCCGAGCTCGCCGACCGGATCGTAGCGGCCGTCGCCGCTCTCGTCGAGAAACGCGACGAGCGCGTAGGGGGCGCCGGCCGGTCGCACGTGATCGAACCGGAAACGGCCGTCGTCGCCAGCCCGCGTCGCATAGCCGCACTGGAGAAGGCGGCCGAGCGTGTCCGGCGCGGCCGGTCCGGTGCAGGCCCAGACGAGCGCGCCGGCCGCCGGCTCGCCACGGCGTTCGACGCGACCCTCGATGATGCCGTCGTCGAGCGTCGGCCCGGTCGAGAAGGCGAAGCGGAACGGCGCGCCCGCCACGACGCCGTGATAGTCGGTCGCCCCTTCGCCGAGCGTGACGACGAACGTCGTCGAGTCGGGCAGCTCCTCGTCGAAGGAGGCCGAGAGCGCCGGCCCGCGCCAGCGGAAGCGGGTGGTGCCGACCGGTGGCGTGATCGAGAGGGCACGTTCGGCCGACGAGCGCGACATCTCCTCGCTGAACTCGATCGAGACCTCCGTCGAGAGCGGCACGTCGGTTGCCCCGTCGACGGGGGTCGTCGAGATGACCTCGGGAGGGGTCTCGTCCTGCGGGCCTCCCCCGGGCGGGGCGACCCGCGCGCAGCCGGCGGCCGCGAGCACGGCGAGCGCGCAGAGGCCGCGAAGCGCCGGCCGCGGGAGTGTCCTGCCGGCTCCGGAGGCACGCGCGATCGAGCTCTTGCGGACCACGGTCACGCTCCGATGAGATCGACCATGATGGCCTTCTGGATGTGAAGCCTGTTCTCGGCCTCGTCGAAGACGGCCGACTGCGGCCCGTCCATCACGGCGTCGGTGATCTCGTCTCCGCGGTGCGCCGGAAGGCAGTGGAGCACGATGGCGTCGGGTACCGCGTGCGAAAGGAGCTCGTCGTTCACCTGATACGCCCGGAAGCGGGCCTCGCGCTCGGCCTTCTCGGCCTCCCGCCCCATGCTCGCCCAGACGTCGGTGTAGACGACGTCGGCCCCGGAGACCGCCTCGACGGGGTCGTGCATGATCTTCACGTTCCCGCCCCTGGAGCGGGCGGCCTCGAGGAGCCCGGCGTCGGGCTCGTAGCCGGACGGTCCGCCGATCCTCAGCTCGAACGGCAGGACGCCGGCCGCGTTCACCCAGGAGTTCGCGACGTTGTTGCCGTCCCCGATGAAGGCGACGACCATCTTCTCCGGGTCCTTGCCCCGCTGGATGCACGTGAGAATGTCGCCCATGACCTGGCACGGGTGCAGGAGGTCCGTGAGTCCGTTGATGACCGGTACGTCCGCCGCCTCGGCCAGGTCGGTGACGTTCGAGTGGGCGAGTGTCCTGATCATGATGCCGCCGACGTACCTCGAGAGCACCTTGCCGATGTCGTAGATCGACTCCCGCTGCCCCATCTTGATCTCGGCGTCGGTGACGTACATCGAGTGTCCGCCCAGCTCGGCGACTCCGACGTCGAAGCTCGCGCGCGTCCTGAGCGATGGCTGGTGGAAGATCAGGGCGACGGTCCTGCCGGCGAGGTCGTTCCGCCCGTAGCGGTCGCGGCGAAGCTCCTCCGCGAGCGCGAAGATTCGGTCCATCTTCGCGCGGTCGAGGTCGGCGATCGAGATGAAGTCCTTCATGCTCCCTCCGTCTTTCGGCTGCGTCCTTTCGCGGCCCGGCCCCCGCGGGCGCCGGGCTCCGATCTCTTCACTCCCACGATTCTACGCCCTGGGATGGGACTTGCGGTAGACCTCTTTGAGGCGTTCCGTCGTGACGTGGGTGTAGATCTGCGTGCTCGAGAGGCTCGCGTGTCCCAGGAGCTCCTGGACGGCCCTGAGGTCCGCCCCGGCGTTCAGCATGTGCGTGGCGAACGTATGCCTGAGGACATGCGGGCTCAGGCGGCGGGCGTCCGAGACCTGCGCCAGGCGCTCTCTGACGACGCGCTGGACGGTCCGGCCGGAGAGCGGCCCGCCCCGCCGGTTCGTGAAGAGCGGCGTCTCGGGTCCTCCCGCTCCCTCCGGACGCGCCGCGAGGTAGCGATCGAGCGCCCGCGCGGCGGCCCGTCCGACCGGAACGCGCCGCTCCTTGTTGCCCTTGCCGATAACGCGCATGACGTGCCCGCGCAGGTCGATGTCGCGCCGGCGAAGCGATGTGAGTTCCGAGAGGCGGATCCCTGTGCTGTAGAGGAGTTCGAGGATCGCGAGGTCGCGGAGGTCCCGAGGGCCGCCGTCCGTCGGAGCGGCGAAGAGCCGCTCGACCTCCTTCCTGACGAGGAACGACGGGAGACGGTGCTCCGAGCGCGGCGCCCGGATGCCGGAGGTCGGGTCGCCGCCGAGCGCTCCGGCTTCGGTCAGAAACCTGGCGAAGCTCCTGACCGCCGCGAGCTTCCTCTGGATCGAACGCTTCGAGAAGCGGGACGCCGCGAGCGAGGCCACGAAGCGACGAACCGAGCGCGCGTCGAAGTGCGCCGTCGTCGGGTCGGCTCCGTGAGCGAGGTCGCCGAGGAAGGCGACGAGCTGGCCGACGTCGCGACGGTAGGCTTCGATCGTGTGCGGCGAGAGGTTGCGGTCCTCGAGGTTCGCCACATAGTCGGCGACGAGCGGCTCGAGAGGCGCCGTGGAACCGCGCTTCGTCTTCTTCCGCCCTGCGCCGGTCGCCGCGGAGCTACGCTTCGTCTTCCTGCTCCGAGGCCTCGGAGACCCTTTCTCCGCACTCGAGGCAGACAAGTTCCTTGCCCCTTCCCTTGGTTCTCTTCTCGACCATGAAGCCGGCCTGGCACGACGGGCAGGTGACCGGGACCGGCTTGTCCCAGATCGCGTAGGAGCACTTCGGGTACTCGCTGCATCCGTAGAAGGTCCGTCCGCGCTTCGTCCGGCGCTTCACGAGAAGCCCCTTGCAGTTCTCCTCCGGGCAGCGGACGCCTGTCGGGAGCGGCATCGTGTTCTTGCACTCGGGGTACTTCGAGCAGCCGAGGAACGCGCCGAAGCGGCCGTGCTTCACGACCATCGGCGCGCCGCACTCGTCGCAGTCGATGCCGGGATCCTCCTGCTCCGCGCCCTCGACCGGCATCGAGAACTTGCAGTCCGGATAGGCCGAGCACGCCAGGAAGCGGCCGTTCCGGCCCCAGCGCTCAACCATCGGAGCGCCGCACTTCTCGCACGTCTTGTCGGTCTCCTTCATGAGCGACTGCTTCAGCTCGGCGACGCGGCCCTCGACCTCCTCGAGGCGCTTCGAGAACGGCTCGTAGAACTCGCGGATCACCGTGACCCAGTCGTCCTCTCCGGTCTCGACACGGTCGAGCTCGCTCTCCATGCGCGCCGTGAACTCCACGTCGAAGATGTCGGGGAAGCTCTTGCCCAGGAGATCCCAGACGACGCGGCCCAGCTCCGTGGGGTGGAAGCGCCGCTTCTCGATCTCGACGTACTTCCTTCTCCTGAGCGTGTCGATGATTGCGGCGTAGGTGCTGGGTCTCCCGATGCCCTTCGCCTCGAGCGCCTTGATGAGCGTCGCCTCCGAGTAGCGCGCCGGCGGCTTCGTGAAGCGCTGGTTCGGCGTGACCGAGACGGGGTCCAGCTTCTGCCCCTTCTCGAGAGGCGGAAGCTCCTTCACGTCCTTCCAGAACGCCGGGTAGATCGACGTCCATCCGGCGAACTCCACGACCGAACCGGTCGCGACGAACGCGTGCTCGCCGGCCTCGATCGTCGCCGTCGTGTTCTGATGGACGGCCTGGCTCGCCTGGGAGGCGACGAACCGCTTCCAGATGAGCTCGTAGAGGCGGAACTGGTCGGGCGTCAGGTGAGGCTTCAGGGACTCGGGGGTCCGCTCGACCGACGTCGGCCGAATCGCCTCGTGCGCGTCCTGCGCGCCCCGCTTGGCCCGATAGCGCCGAGGCTTCTCGGGAACGTAGGCGTCGCCGCGCGTCGCACGCAGATGGGCGCGCGCCTCCTCGAGAGCCTCCTCGGCGACGCGCGTCGAGTCGGTCCGCATGTAGGTGATGAGCCCGACGTTCTCGCTTCCGACGGCCAGTCCCTCGTAGAGCGACTGCGCGATCGACATCGTCTTCTTCGACGTGTAGCGAAGCCGATTGGCGGCCTCGCGCTGGAGCGTGCTCGTGATGAACGGGGGCAGCGGGTTGACCCTGCGCGTTCTCTGCTTGAGCTCGGAGACGGCATACTCGCTGCCTTCGAGCGCAGCGAGGATCGCCCGCGCCTCCTCGCCGGTCGGGATCTTCGCCTTCTTCCCGCCGATCCTCTCGAGCCGCGCCGGGAACTCCTGACCGTCGGGCGTCGCGAAGACCGCGTCGATCGTCCAGAACTCCTGGGGCTCGAACGCCTCGATCTCCGCCTCGCGCTCGCAGATGAGCCGGAGCGCGACCGACTGCACGCGGCCGGCCGAGAGCCCACGGTAGATCGTCCTCCAGAGGACGGGGCTGACCTTGTAGCCGACGATGCGATCGAGCACGCGCCGCGCCTGCTGCGCGTCGACTTTGTTCATGTCGATCTCGCCCGGCTCCTCGATGGCGGCCCGGATCGCGCGCTTGGTGATCTCGTTGAAGACGACGCGGCGCGCCTTCTCCTCCGGGAGCTTGAGGATCTCCTTGATGTGCCAGGCGATCGCCTCGCCCTCACGATCGAAATCGGATGCGAGGTAGACGACGTCGGACTTCTTCGCCGCCTCGCGGAGTTCCTTCAGGATCTTCCCTTTGCCTCTGATCGTGACGTAGGTCGGCCGGAAGTCCTCGTCGATCTCGATGCCGAGCTTCTTCTTCGGCAGGTCACGGACGTGCCCGATCGAGGCCTTCACGGAGTATCCCCTGCCGAGGAACTTCCCGATCGTGCTTGCCTTGGCCTTCGACTCGACGATGACGAGCGATCGCTTCACATCACACCTCGGTGTCTCGGGCGGCGCGGCGCGTCGAGCGCGGTCACGCGTTCCGCCCGCAGCACTTCTTGTACTTCTTGCCGCTGCCGCAGGGACAGGGGTCGTTGCGGCCGACCTTCCTGTCCTTCGTGACAGGCGTCTTCGGGGCGGCACCGCCCTCGGGCGGCGGCGGCCGCGAGACCGACTGCGCGGCCGGCGTGCCGAACTCCGGGACCGGCGTCGCGTTCTGGGGCGAAGCCGCAGCCTCGCGGGAGGCGCTCCGGGCGTCCGGGTGCTTCGCGGCCTCCACCTTGACGCGCTGGCTCGGCTCCGGAGGAGCGGCGATCTGGGCCCTGAAGAGGAGCCGGATCGACTCCTCCTGGATGTTCTCGATCATGCCCATGAACATGTCGAAGGCCTCGGACTTGTACTCGAGGAGCGGGTTCTTCTGGCCGTAGGCGCGGAGTCCGATGCCCTCCTTCAGGCGATCGAGTTCGTAGAGGTGGTCGCGCCAGTTCCTGTCGATCACCTGCAGGAAGGCCAGCCGCTCGAGCTTCCTCATGAGCTCGGGGCCGAGCTGCTCCTCGCGGCGTTCGTGCGCGAAGTGCGCGGCCTTCGTGAGGTTCTCCACGAGTCCGGCCTGCGTCAGGCCGGTCACGTCGGTCTTCTCGAAGTCGACCTCGACGAGGAACGTGTTCCGGAACTCCTCTTTCAGGCCTCCGAGGTCCCAGGTCTCCGGGAGGTCGTTGGCGTCGGTACGGGACTTCACGAGCCTGTCGACGATCTCACCCATGATCTCGGAGATCTCACCGCGCAGGTCTCCGCCCTCGAGGATGTTGAGGCGCTGCGCGTAGATGACCTCGCGCTGCTGGTTCATGACATCGTCGTACTCGAGAAGGTGCTTCCTGATGTCGAAGTTGTGCATCTCGACGCGCTTCTGCGCGCGCCCGATCGCCTTCGTGACCATCGGGTGCTGGATCACCTCGCCCTCGCGGATGCCCAGGGTGGTCATGACCTTGGCGATCCGCTCGGATCCGAAGAGCCGCATGAGATCGTCCTCGAGCGAGATGAAGAACTGCGACGCCCCGGGGTCTCCCTGGCGCCCGCTCCTGCCCCGGAGCTGGCGGTCGATCCTGCGCGACTCGTGACGCTCGGTGCCCACGATGCGGAGCCCGCACGGCATGTCCTCCAGGCACTCCTCGGTCATGTCGTGGTCCTTCTCGCAGTTCGCGCAGTCCTTCTCCACGCATCTCAGACAGCACTTCTTGCACTTGAGGACGCCGGCGCCGAGCTTGATGTCGGTTCCGCGCCCGGCCATGTTCGTGGCGATCGTGACGGCGCCGGTCTGACCGGCCTCCGTCACGATCTCCGCCTCGCGCTGGTGGTGCTTGGCGTTCAGCACGTTGTGACGGATCTTCCTGGCCTTGAGGAGCCGCGAGATGATCTCCGAGGCCTCCACCGTTACGGTTCCGACGAGGACCGGCTGACCGCGTTCGTGGAGCCGCGCGATCTCCTCGATCACCGCGTTGAACTTCTCGCGGCGGGTCCGGTAGATCATGTCGTCGTAGTCTTCCCTCCGGATCGGCTCGTTCGTCGGAACGACGTGCACGGAGAGCTCGTAGATCTCCGCGAACTCGCCCTCCTCGGTCTCGGCGGTGCCGGTCATGCCGGCGAGCTTGTCGTACATCCTGAAGTAGTTCTGCAGCGTGATCGTCGCGAGCGTCTGCGTCTCGCGCTCGATCTCGACGCCCTCTTTCGCCTCGACCGCCTGATGCAGGCCGTCGGACCACCTCCGGCCCGGCAGGATACGGCCGGTGAACTCGTCGACGATCATCACCTTGCCGTCCTGGACCACGTAGTCGACATTCTTCTCGAAGAGCGAGTACGCCTTCAGGAGCGCCGACACGTTGTGGATGCGCTCGCTCGTCTTCGCGTACTCGAGGTGCAGGTCGTTCTTCCGCGCGGCCTTGTCCGACGGGGAGAGCGAGTCGTCGGCGTCGACGGCCGCGAGCTGCTCCGAGAGGTCCGGCAGGATCAGGAGATCGCGCTCCGCAGGGCTGAGCTGGTCGCGCCCCTTCTCGGTCAGCGCGGCGTTCCTTCCGCGTTCGTCCATCGCGTAGTAGAGGCCTTCGTCGAGCGACGGGAGGGCCTTGTCGCGCGAGAGCTCGCCCTCGGTCCTCTGGACCTGGTTCTTGAGCGCCGGGTCCTCGTAGAGCTTCAGGAGACGCCGGTGCTTCGGGGCCCCGCGCGACGCCTGTACGAGCTTCACGAGGCCCTCGTACCTCGTCTCCTCGTCGTCGAGCATCTTGCCGGCCTCGTCGAGGATTCCGTTCACCAGGCTGCTCTGTTTCCGGACGAGCTTCTGCACGGCAGGCTTGAGCTGGTCGAACATGTGGGTCGAGTGCTCGACGGTGCCCGAGATGATGAGTGGCGTCCGCGCCTCGTCGATCAGGACGCTGTCGACCTCGTCGACGATGGCGAAGTGGTAGCCGCGATGCACGCGGTCCTCGAGGCGGACCGCCATGTTGTCGCGGAGGTAGTCGAAGCCGAACTCGTTGTTCGTCCCGTAGGTGATGTCGGCGGCGTACTGCTCCTGGCGCTCCTGAGGTGTCATCTCGGACTGAATGCAGCCGACGGTGAGGCCGAGCGTCTCGTAGACCTTTGCCATCCACTGGGCGTCACGCCGGGCGAGATAGTCGTTGACCGTGACGAGGTGGGCGCCCTCGCCCTCGAGCGCGTTCAGGTAGAGCGGCATCGTCGCGACGAGCGTCTTGCCCTCGCCCGTCGCCATCTCGGCGATGCCGCCCCGGTGCAGGATGACGGCGCCGATGAGCTGGACGTCGAACGGGACCATCTGCCACGTCGTCTCGTGGCCGACGACGTCCCACGACTGGCCGACGAGTCGGCGGCAGGCCTCCTTCACGCACGCGTAGGCCTCCGGCATGATGTCGTCGGTCGTCTCGCCGCCGGCGAGCCGACCGCGGAACTCGTCGGTCTTCGCCCGGAGGGCCTCGTCGGAGAGGTCCGCGAGCAACGCGCAGATCCGGTTGATCTGCTCGACTTCGGGCAGGAGCTTCTTGACCTCCCGCTCCGTCTTCGTTCCGAAGATCTTCGCCGCAACTCGTCCGAACACCCTGCACCTCCCACAATGCCCGAGTCTCGTCCCGGAAATCGGGCTAACCTGAAAACGTAACAGAAGGCCGGAAGCCGCGCAAGCCGTCCCCGGGGCAGGCGGGCCTATCTTCGGGGCCGATCGAGCAACTCTATCTCGGTTGTGGAGATATCCCGGAAGTGCTGGCGCGACGAGTAGGTCGGCACGGCCGTCAGGCGCAGCGTGTAGCGGCCCGGAGGCAGGGGCGCGGGTGTCGGGCCCGCCGTGCCGTCCCAGCGCTCGCGGTTCTCCCCGATCGCGCGCCTGCGATGATCGACGATCGTGTGGACCGTGGCGCCGTCGTCGTCGAGGACCTCGAGCGTGACGCGGGAGGTTTCGGTGAGACGGTAGGTGACGGTCGCGCGGCCGATGCCGGCCGCGATCGACGGAGGCTCGACCGAGAAGTCGAGCGCGTCGGTCCCGATCCAGAAGTACTGCGCGCCCTCGCGCTCGGTTACGAAAATCTGGCCGAAGCGTCGCCAGAGCGCGATGCCGCGTGGCTCGTCGAGCTCTATCTCGCCGTTGCCCGGACCGCCGATCGACGTCACGTAGCGGAGTCTGCGATCGAACTTGTGGAGCCGCCCCCCGGAGCGATCGGTCGCGTAGACGTTTCCGTAGTAGTCGATCGCGAGGTACCCGAACGACGCCCCCTCGATCGGAAGGTCTTCGGACTCGACGACGGCCTCGACAGACCCGTCGAGCGCGAGCCTGACCAGTCTCGTTCCGCCGCGGTCCGCCGCGACGATGAAAGCGAGGTTCCCCGTGATCCAGGGATCGTCGCCTTCGACTGCGGCGAGCCCCACGGGCCTCTCGAGACGCGTTCCCCCGGACGTCTCTCCCTCCAGCGCCGCGACCGGCTCGCCGGTCGACGTCAGGACGACGATGCGGTCGTTCCCGGTGTCGGAGACATACAGCCTGCCGGAGGCCCCGACGGATATCTGGGACGGGCTCGAGAGCCCGCGCTGGCCAGCTCCGGCCGATCCGAAGCTCTTGACGAAGCGCAGCGCGCCGTCGCGGTAGAGGAGCCTCACGATCCGGTCATTCCCGGTGTCGGCGACGAAGACGTTGCCGAGCTCGTCGGCGGCGATGCCGAGGGGACTCGAGAACTGCCCGGGCCCGCCTCCGCACTCCCCGAAGATCTCGACGTCGTAGAGCGACGTGTTGTAGATGATCTCGCAGCGGCCCGAGTTCAGCCCGAATACGGTCAGCTCGTCGTCATCGCTGGCCGTCGTCGGGTCGTCCTCCGCGACGAGCTTGACCGCCGCGATCCCGGCGGGCTCCTCAAAGCTCGTTCTCGTGCCGAGGTAGACGAAGCGATGGAACTCCGTCACCCGGTGGATGCCGAGACAGTGGTGGAACGGAGGGTGGATGAGCGTCGTCGGCCCGTCCTCCCCCGCCCGCACGGTCCCGGCGGGGATCGCAACGAGCGCGACGAGCGCGACGAACGCGACGAACGCGAGTCGACGAGTCATCGCGCCCCCGCCGTCGATCCCGGCGGCAGGATGCGGACACGGCGCCCTTCGACGAGAACCCTGTCCTCGGCGAGAAGCTGCAGAGCCTCCGGGTAGATGCGGTGTTCTTCCTCGAGGATCCGCGCCGCGAGCGTTTCTGCCGTGTCGTCTTCGAGCACCGGCACGGCGGCCTGGAGGATGATCGGCCCCGTGTCGACCCCGCCGTCGACGAAGTGCACCGTGGCGCCGGTCCACTTCACGCCGTACTCGTAGGCCTGACGCTGAGCCTCGAGGCCGGGGAACGACGGAAGGAGCGCGGGGTGGACGTTTACGATCTTCCTCGGAAAGGCGCCGAGGAAACGGTCGTGAAGGATCCTCATGAAGCCGGCAAGGGCGACGATCTCGACTCCGCGCTCCTGGAGCGCCTCGACGACGCGCTCCTCGGCGTCCGGGTCGAGCCTCGAGCGAAAGCGTCCCGGCGGAACGTGAATCGCCTCGACGCCCGCGCGGTTCGCGCGTTGGAGGGCCTGGGCGTCCTCCACGTCGGAGACGACGAGCGCGACCTCCGCGTCCAGACGTCCCGCGGCCGACGCCTCGAGAATCGACTGGAGGTTCGAGCCTCTGCCTGACGCGAGAACCCCCACCTTGAGCCGGTTCATGGCGCACGTCCTTTCGCGTTGTCGTCACTTCGCGCCGAGGGCCGGACGAGCGCCTCGAGGCGGGACCGTTCGGAGCTCGGAACAAAGGCGGCACGGGCGCCGGCGACGGCGAGGTCGACGAGCGCTCCGGTCCCCAGTCCGAGCTCGCGCGCGGCCAGATCGTACTCCGCCGAGAGCGTCGTCGACGAGAAGAACGTGTTGTCCGTCGCGAGCGTCGCGGAGACGCCGTGGTCGAGAAACCGCGGGAGCGGGTGGGCCGCGATCCCCGGGATCGCGCCGGTGTGCACGTTGCTCGAGAGACAGACCTCGATCGTCACGCCGCGGGCAGCGAGGTCGTCGAGGAGCTGAGGGTCCGCGGCCGCAGCGACGCCGTGCCCGATCCTCCGGGCGCCGAGTTCCTCCACCGCCTTCCGCACGTGGTCCGGCGGGCCCGCCTCTCCGGCGTGGACGGCGATTCCCAGCCCCGATTCCGCCGCGCGGCCGAGCGCACGCGCGTATCGTCGGGCGTCGAAGAGCGACTCGTCGCCGGCGACATCCACGCCGAGGACGCCCGCGTCCGCGTAGCGGACCGCCAGGTCCACGAGTCGCTCCGCGTTGTCCGGGGCGGACCCCTCGAGCACCACGAGGACGAGACCGGCGGACATCCGGGACTCGGGGTCCGACCTTCCGAGTTCCGAGGCGCCGTCCTCGATCCCCTCGAGCGCGGACTCGACGGCCTCTCCGGCGCTGAGCCCGCCTCTCGTGTGAAGGAAGGGGCAGAAGCGGATCTCCACGTGACGGACGCCGTCGCGGAAGGCGTCCCGCACGAGCTCCGACGCGGTCCGGACGAGCGACGCGCGCGACTGGAGGAGGGCGACGACGAAGCCGAAGCGTTCGAGGCAGGTGGCGAGCGTCATGCCCGGACGAAAGGTGAGCCTCGAGACGAGTTGGTCGCCGTCGGCCGTGGCGGGCCAGGTGCCGTGCCGACGAGCGAGTTCCACGAGCGTCTCCGCTCGAAGCGAGCCGTCGAGGTGGATGTGAAGATCGGTCGCCAGCATCCGGGAAGGCCTCCGTTCCGTCAAATGACGCCTTGACCTGCCTCCGTCGCGAAGGATAAGTTCGTTCGCGTGGCGGAGTCAAGGGCGCGCGGCGGCGTGCCCTTTTCCGATGGGTCGCCCGCAACGGGCGGGAGACGGAGATGGACGACCGTATCGTGCCGGAAAAGCTCACCCTGGAGAACGGGCTCACCGTCCTTCTCGCGCCGGTTCACGACGCTCCGGTCGTCGCGACGCTCCTCCTCTACCGCGCCGGCTCGGCGTGCGAGCCGCCGGGGAGGTCCGGCGTGGCGCACGTCGCGGAGCACATGATGTTCCAGGGGACCCATGCCTATCCCGAGGGAGCGATCGACGAGATCACCGGGCGCGTCGGGGGCTCGAACAACGCCGTGACGACGGCCGACCATGCCTCCTATCACTTCGTCGTTCCTTCCGATCACTGGCGGGCTCCGCTCGAGATCGAGGCGGACCGAATGAGAAACTGCACCCTCGAGCCCGCACGCTTCGCGACCGAGAAGAGGATCGTGCTCGAGGAACGCGGGATGGTCGACGACGACCCCGAGGCGATCGTCGACGAGGCGATCGACCTGCTCGCGATAGACGGACACCCCTATCGGCGTCCCGTCGTCGGGCTCCGCGAGGACCTCGAGCGGCTCACGCTCGACGACCTCCGGTCGTTCTACGACCGGTTCTACCAGCCCGCGAACGCCGTTCTCGCGGTCGTCGGCGACTTCGACGCCCCTGACGCGCGCGCTGCCGTCGGCTCGCTCTTCGGGCCCATCGAGCCGCGGGCGGTCGATCTTCCCCGGCCCGCCTCGTGGCCCGCGGTGACGGCCGCGAGGAACCGGGTGATCGAGGGGGAGCACGGGACGCCGGAGATCGTCCTGGCCTTCCGGATCCCGCCGGCGCTCCACGCCGACACGGCGGCCCTCGAGGCCCTCTCGTCCCTCCTCGGCGAGGGACGGGGATCGCGGCTCCACGACCGGCTCGTCCGGGAGGACGACCTGGCGACCGACGTCACGTCGTACCAGCTCCTCGTGCGCGACCCGTCGCTCCACTACATCGCCGCGAGCCTGCACGAGGGCGTCGATCCGGCCGTGGCCGAGCGGGCAGTCGTCGAGGTGCTGGCGGACCTGGCGACGTCGCAGCCGGACGACGAGGAGACGGAGCGCGCCGTCGGTCTGACGCTTCTCGACACGCTGGCGGGCCGCGAGTCGTACCTCGGGCTGGCCGCCTGGCTCGGACTCTGGGAGTCCCTCGGGGGCTGGGAGCGCGCTTACGCGTTCGAGGAGAGCATCAGGCGGCTTCGCTGCGGCGACCTCGGCGCGGCCGCCCGGACCTACCTCGCGCCTGAGAGAAGGAGCTCGGTATGGCTCGTCCCGACGCCGGCATAGCGAGGGCCGTTCTCGCGAACGGCCTCACGGTCCTTGTTGCCGAGATGCCCGGCTCCCCGGTGGTCTCGATCGCGCTCTCGCTCGAGGCGGGCTCGCGGTACGACGACGAGAAGACCGCCGGTGTCGCCTGCCTCGCGGCCAACGCCGTCCTCGAGGGTCCGAGAGGCAACGCCGGTCCGAGCTTCGCGCGGCTGGTCGAGGCGGCCGGAACCTCCTTCGACGCGTTCACGGGCTACGAGACGGCGGTCTTCGTTGCGACGGCGCTCCCCGGCCGCGTCGTCGAGGTCCTCGGTCACCTCTTCGCGATGATCGCCGATCCCGCGCTCGACGAACGGACCGTCGCCCGAGCCAGGCGCGCCCAGGCGAGCGAGATCGCCTCCGATGCCCGCGACGCCTACCAGACGGCGCGCCGGGAGTTCTTCGATCTCGCCTACGGCCCGCACCCGCGCCGCAGGCCGGTCGTCGGATACGCACCGACCGTGGCGGGCCTCACGGCCGCGGACACCGTGGACTTCTGTGCGCGGCGATACCGCCCCGGCGGGGCGGTCCTCGCGATCGCCGGCGGCGTCCGCGCGGGGGGCGTCCTCGCGGCCGCCGACCGTGCGTCGCGCGCGTGGAGGGGGGACGCGCCGCTCCTGCCGGACCACGGCGATCCGCCCGGACCCGGCTCCCGGAGAACGCGCTTCGTGCCGATGCGGAGGGAACAGGTACATCTCTGCCTCGGCCATGTCGCGATCCGGCGCTCCGATCCCCGATACCACGCGCTCGAGATCCTCGACGCGATCCTCGGCGACTGCGCGGGTTTCGGCTCGCGGCTGGCGAAGAGACTCAGGGAGCGCGAGGGGCTCGCCTACGTGGTCGAGAGCGACACGGTCGGAAGCGCAGGCATCGACCCCGGTGTCTTCTGGGCCTACACCGCCACCTCCCCCGCCAACGCCGCCGCGGCCGTCGGCGGCATCCGTGAGGAGATCCGGCGGGTCGTCGCCGAACCCCCCAGTGACGAGGAGGTGGCGGCGGCCGTCTCGTACCTCCGCGGACGCAGGATCATCGCGAGCGACCGGAGCGACTCGCGCGCCCTCGGTCTCGTGAGGATCGAGCGCCGCGGCCTCGGTCTCGACTTCGAGAGCCGCTATCCGGGAATCCTCTCCTCGATCGGTCCCGCGGACGTCCTCCGCGCCGCGCGCGACGTGATCCGGCCCGATGACTGCTGCCTGGTCGCCGTCGGTCCGTCCTGCGATCTCGCTCTCGACTGACCTTCCACGACAGCTCTCCGTCCGCTCGCGACGCCCTCGACGACGATCCGGTCCTGTCGAAGATCGACGACCACCGCGCCGTCCCGGTCGGTCCGGAAGACCGCCGCGCCGGACGCTACGAGTCTCTGCAGCACCTCGGGCGACGGGTGGCCGTGTCGGTTGGTGGCGCCGACCGAGACGACGGCGACCAGCGGGCCGCACGCCTCGATGAAGGCGGGATCGCTCGACGTCGGCGAGCCGTGGTGCGCGACCTTCAGGAGGTCCGCCGCGAGCGGTCTCTCGCCTTCGAGAAGCGCGCGCTCCGCGCGGGCCTCGATGTCGCCCGTCAGGATGGCGGTGCGCGTGCCGAGCGCGGCCGAAAGGACGACGGAGAGATCGTTCTCGCCGGCCTCGCCGCGCCTCCAGCCTTCGGGCGGGCCGACCGCGACGAGCCGTGCGCCGTCGACCGCGAGGACGGTGTCGCCCTCGGCCGCCCGCGTCGGGGCGATCCCGATGTCGAGGGCAGCCGAGAGGAGCTCGTCGAACCCGGCGCACTCGAACGGCGGTCCCGAGAGTACGAGCCGTCCGACATCGACGGCCTCGATGACCGACGCGACACCCCCGGAGTGATCGTCGTGCGCGTGCGTGACGACGATCGCGTCGAGCCGGCGGAACCCCCTTCGGCGGAGATACGGCACGACGATCGAACGGCCGCAGTCGCCGCGGCCGTAGCTCCTGCCGGCGTCGACGAGGACCGCGCGCCGGCGCGGGATCTCGAGGAGTGCCGCGTCGCCCTGCCCGACGTCGAAGAAGACGACGCGCGGGTAGCTGCGGCCGGGCCCGAAGAGCGTGAGCGCGACGGCTCCGACGGCGGCGGCGAGGGCGAGCGAACGGCCGACCCTCCGCGCGACACCAGACGGGCGGGCCGCGAGCGCCAGACCGGCGATCGCGGCGGCGAGGCATCCCGCGAATCTGCAGTCCACAGGGACGCTCGACCAGTTCCACGAGGCGACGCGACCGCAGACGGCGCGCATCGTCTCGATGGACGCCCACGCGCTCGCTGCGAAGATCCGCGCGACGTCCGGAGCGAAGGCGGACGTGAGGAGCAGCACGGCGCCGCATGCGACCGACCACGCTGCAAGCGGAACGACGGCGAGGTTCGAGAGCGGGGCGGCAATCGAGATCTCGCCGAAGTGATGGACGAGGAGCGGCGCCACTCCCGCCTGCGCCGCCAGCGAGAGCGCGACGGCGTCGGCGAGCCTGGCCCCGATGCCGGGGAGCCGGATCGCACGGCGGAGACCCCGCGCGAGAGGCGCGAAGAGCGCGGCGATACCACCGACCGCCGCGAAAGAGAGCTGGAAGCCGAGCGAAAGGAGCGAGCCCGGGTCCGCCGCGAGGAGCACGATCGCGGCGAACCCGAGCGCGTTCGGAAGCGAGCTCCTCCGCTCGAGCGCCCCCGCGAAGACGAGACAGCCGGCCATCACCGCGGCGCGCATCGCCGACGGCCTCGCGCCGATCACGAGCACGAAGACCGCGACACAAGGGAGCGCGAGAAGCCGCGCGACTCGCGGTTTCACCCGCAGGCACCGCAGCACCGTGTGCGCGAACAGGGCGACAAAGCCGACGTGAAGGCCGGAGACCGCGAGGACGTGGACGGTTCCTGACCGCCTGAAGTCGGACAGCGTCTCCTCGCGGAGCTCCGTGGAGCGTCCGAGGAGAAGCCCGACGAGGAGGTCCCTGGCCGGGTGCGGGAGCGAACTCCGGACCGTCCGCGCGATCCGCTCCCCCACGCGGCCCCACGAACGCGGTCGCGCCGCGACGCGGGCCTCACGGACCTCAAGCGTCGCGTGGATGCCTCGGGCGGCCAGATAGGCGGAGAAGTCGAAGGCGCCTGGGTTCCTGGGCCCGGAGGGGACCCGGAGTTCGCCGGAGAGACCGAGCGAGTCGCCGCGGACCGGGGCCCGCTGACCCTCGGGCCAGGAGCACCAGAGGCGCCCGCGGGCCGCGCGCGACTCCTGGTCGGCAACGTTCCGGAGCTCGGCGACCTCCAGGACGACGTGCGCGCGGCCCGCTGCCGATCGGCGCACCTCGACGGCGCGTCCCGCGACCTCGACGAACGTCCCCCCTGGAAGCATCGCCGGATCGCTCGCTTCCACGAGGGCCCGGCGGGCGATGAACGACGCCCCGCCGGTCGCCGCGACCGACGCCAGGAGGGCGAGGTCCAGAAGGAGCGCACGGACGGGCAGTCGTACGTCGCAGCGTCCGTGAACGAGGTTGACGATCGCCGGCGCCGCAAGGACGGCGGCGAGCGCCAGCAGGGCGAGAGCGAGTTGCCGCGATCCCCCTGCCCGGGCCGCCACGAGGATGCCGATCGCGAGTGCGGACGCCGCGACGAGCGCGGGAACGCGCGTGGAACGGATCGCGCACCTCTGTTTCCTGGGATTGCCGAAGGGGGAGCACCCGGCTCCCGAAAGCACGAATCGTGCCTGGAGAGCGCCCGCCCGCGCCGGGGCCTGCTACCCTGCCGAGGCGTCGCCCAGCCGGCGCGCGACGACGACCGTGATGTCGTCGGCCGGGCGGCCCGGTCCCGAGAACGCGTCGGCCTCGGTGACGAGGAGCGACGCCATGACCCGCGCCGGAGCGCCGGCCGCGCGCTGGATCGTGGCGATGATGCGGCGCTCGCCGAAGGCCTCGTCCTTCCTCGCCGCGTCCGGGAGGCCGTCGGTGAAGATGACGACGTAGTCTCCGCCGGCGAGCTGCGTCCGGCCTTCGCGGTACGGATGACCCGGGAACATGCCGAGCACGGTACCGCCCTCGACAAGGCTCTCGGTGCTGCCGTCTCGCCTCATGAGGATCGGGGGATTGTGCCCCGCGTTCACGTAGGTCAGCGTCCCGCCGGGATCGAGCACGCCGTAGAAGAGCGTCGAGTAGCTCTCGGGGGTCGTGCTGCCGCAGATGGAGTCGTTCGTGCGCTCGACGATGGCCGCGATCGAGTAGAGGTCCTCGACGTGGGCCCGCAGCGTGCCCTGCAGCGACGCCGCGAGGAGCGCCGCCGGGACACCCTTTCCGGAGACGTCCGCGACCGCGATCCCGAGATGGCCACCAGGGAGGGTGACGTAGTCGTAGTAGTCCCCGCTGATCGTCTGGCTCGGCAGGTTCATCCCGGAGACGTCGTAGCCCGGAACCCTCGGATCGTCCATCGGCAGGAGATGCTCCTGGATCGTCCGGCCGATGTTGAGCTGTCGCTCCAGTTCCTTGCGCCTGAGAGCCTCCTCGCGGTTCCTGATTGCCGCCGCGTGGTTCTTCGCGTTGATGATGGCAACGCTCGCGATGCCCGCGAGCGTGGAGAGGAGCTCGAGGTCCGCCTGATCGAAGGCGTCGATCGTCTCGCTCTGCACGTCGAAGACCCCGATCACGCGGCCCCGGAAGACGAGTGGGACGACAAGCTCCGACCGCGCCCCCGCGAGCCCCGCGAGGTAGTGTTCCTCCTTCGACACGTCGGGGACGAGGAGCGGTACGCCCGTCTCGGCGACGGTCCCCGTGACGCCCCGGCCGACGCGAAGCTCGACGCGCTGCACGATGCTCTGCGGGTAGCCGTAGCGCGCGGCGACCTCGAGTCTCACGCCGTCCCCGGCGATGAGCAGGATCGTGCAGTACTGGAACCCGAGCATCTTGTGCGTCAGGTAGAGAAGCCTCTGAAGGACGGTGTCGAGATCGAGCGTGGAGCCGATCGTCTTGACCGCCTCCATGAGGGCTCGATTCTCGACGCGCAGCGAGCTCTCGTGGCTCTCGTCAGATGGTCCGCTCATCGGCCGGCCGACCTCTCGTTGAGGGCGCCCGTCTCAGGTCGCCCGTGCCCGACCCCGTGCCCGTGCCGTCCGGTCACGGGGGCCTGGCTGAGTACTTGACACACTCTCCAGTCTGTGATAGGGTGAGAGTGTGGTCGCCCAAGGCGATCGAACCCGTCGGCTCGAGACCCGCAGATCCGGAGGTGTGCGCGGGAACGACTGCTCAGGAGGACGTTGTGACACCCACGGCCAAGTTGCTGGGAGTTGCTCTCCCCGTGCTCGCGGCCACGAGCTTCTGTCTCACCGTGCCTGTGATCATCCTCGTCGCGGACGCGGCGATCCTCGCCGCCGCCGTGATGATGTACGCGGCCGAACGCTCCGAAGCGCCGGCCGCTTCCGACGTGGACTCCCTGGAGATCCCCGAGGACTAGCCGCCCGGCACGCCGCATCGCCGGCCCTCGTCCCCGCTATCTCCCGCGCTTCCGCCGAACGGCCTCGATCTTGCCGTCGATGGTCAGCTTCTTGTCGGTCCTGTCGTCGATCTTGATGTTGGTGAGCACCCTCGCGGCGCCCGCCGCGAGCGCCGACTCGTGCATCTTCCGCACGGCCTCGAGGATCCTGTCGAGCTCGCCCTCGATCACCGTGCCCATGGGGTTCAGCCGGTACGAGAGGCCGCTCGCCTCGAGGACGTCGAGACAGCGCGCCACGTAGCTGCTGACGCTCGGGCTTCCGGTCCCGACGGGCACGATGCTGACTTCGGCCATGGCCATGATTCACCCTCCCGGGGGTCGGGAGTCCGCGGCGCTAGGCCTCCCCCTCTTCCTTGTCGATGATCAGGTTCGTGACGGTCCCGGTCACACCGTCGATCGTCCGAAGCTGGTTCAGTGTCAGATCGAGGAGTTCGTCGAAGCTCTCTGACTCCACAAGCGCGATGATGTCCTGGTCCCCGCTCGTCAGGTCGGCCGAGCGCACCTCCTCACGCTCGAGGAGCGCCTCCTTGACCGCGTGCTCCTTCCCGGCCGCGACGTTCACCTTCACGTAGGCCCTCGCCACGTTGGCCTCCTTCGCGTTTCCTCCGCGTCCCTGCGCCGGAGCGGCGTTCCGCCGACGCGTTCCTGGCTTCTCTCTGGATCATCCCGGTCGCCCATCATGAACCAAAGGCGAGCGCGTGTCAACCGGAGCGGCGGGTGACGGCGCGGTACGCTCCGCAACCGACTCCGGCAAGGACCACTCTGTCGACCGACGGCGGAGCGGATGCGAGAAGATCGACCGCGATCTTCCTTGCCACCGCTTCGGGCGCCGTGTCGAGCTTGTTGAGGAGCGGCCGGACCGCGGCGTTCGGCGGGACATTCTTGAGGCCGCCGACCGGCGAGGTCAGGAGCGCGACCACCAGTTCCGGCGTCACGACGCCCTTTTCTCCGAACTGTACGAGGAGATCCGGGCGGTGAACCGACCCGGCCTCGATGGGGCGGCCCAGGGCGTCGAGGCCGACCATCGGGACGACGATTCCGGTCCGGCGGGGCACGACGGGCTCGTGCGCGGCGGGGGCCTTGATCGGGAGAGAGCGGGCACCGTCGGCCTCGATGAGCGCGACGGCCTGGCCGAGATCGTCGATGAGCGCGTCGAGCGCGTCGGGGTCCGGACCGGCGAGCTTCCCGTCGGGAGTGGACTCCGCGACCAGGAGGATCGCACCCGACTCCGAGAGCCTCCGCAGCGCTCCGTCGGCGGGGTCCGTCGCCCACCAGACGACGGGAAGCGCGTCGGCGAGCCGGCGTCCGATTTTCGTCGTTGTGGTCACGAGCACGTGGACGCCGGCGGCCCGAAGCTCGGTCACGAGCGTCAGAATCGCCGATGTCTTTCCGCCCCCGCCCACGAACGAGACAACGTCACCACGTCCGACGTCGAGGGCCTCGGAGAGGCTCGGAAAACGTGTCATCGATCCTGCGTATCGCGCCAGAAGACGACTCGGTCTCTCCCCTCGCGCTTGGCGGCGTAGAGCGCGACCCGATCGGCACGGTCCAGGAGGGAGTCCTTGGTCTCGGCGTCGAGAGGATAGAGGGCGCCGCCGATGCTCAGCGTGATCTGCCACGTGGGGCGTTCGTCGAGGCCGGTGATGAACTGCCCTGCGGCGACCGTCTCACGGAGCCTCTCGGCGACGGCGCGGGCCGACTCCGGTGTGACGTCCGGCAGGAGGAGCGCGAACTCCTCACCGCCGTACCGCGCGACGATGTCGACCTGCCTCGCGTTCTCGCTGAGCGCCGCCGCCACCTGCCTGAGGATGCTGTCGCCGGCAGCGTGGCCGAGCGTGTCGTTCACCAGCTTGAAGTGGTCGAGGTCGACCATGAGGAGCGCGAGGGGTCTCGACGTCCGGTTCGCCCGCTCGATCTCGCGCTCGAGCTGCTCGTCGAAGTACCTTCGATTGTGGATCTGGCTCGTCTGGTCGACGAATACGAGTTCCTCGACCTCGAGTCGGCGTCTGATGAGGCCGGCCGCGAACTCCGCCGCAAACCGTATCATCGCAAGGTCCCTTGCCTGGTAGGCGTTCGGTCGCGCGTTCCAGACCTCGAGGACGCCGTAGACGTACGCCTCGGTCACGAGAGGAGCGACCGCCACCGAACGGAACGCGCGGCCCAGCGAACAGCGCGCGAATCGCGGGTCGGCCGTGACGTCCGGAACGAAGATCGTCTCCCCGGCCGACTCGACCCGCGCAGCAACGTGCTCGGGACAGAAGCGCTCTTCGTCCGGCCAACGGCAGACATCTTCGAGTTCCGTCAGGGGCACGACAGCCGAGTCGAGAAGGTCCCTCGAAATGAAGAGCGCGACACGATCGTAGCCGACGCTCTCCTGAAGGAGTTCGTAGAGGTGTCCGAGCGACCCCGAGAGGTCGACGCGCCGGCTTGAGGCGGCGAGGGCCTCGAGGAACGTGGCAGGAATGTCGGCCCCGACCGCGGCGGGCGCATCCGCGGCGCGTGCGACCGCCCGGTCATCGTCGGGCGGACCGGCCGGAGTACCGTCCGCGAGGGAGGGAACGACGAACGCGATGGAGTCGAGGGAAGTGAGATTCCTGTATCTGAGGCGCGTGCCGCCGTTGACGGCGGCGCTCTCGAGCCTCCTCATGAGGCCGAGATCGCAGAGCCGCTCGAGGAAGTCGCGGGTCTCGTGTTCGATCCCCGGACCGTCGCTCCTGGCAAGGAGCGCCTGGTACCGCGCGAGGGTGGCTCCGTCGAGTCCGGCGACGGGAACGAGACGGTCCAAGAGCTCCTGAAACGTCGCTTTGGCTTTCTTCATGCCACCTCAGCGCACTGCATTGCGACAAAGAGGATTGAGTTCGACTCAAGGTCGCAACAATTATAGCGATCCGTCAAGGAACTGTCAAACGGGGCGGGACCGTCGCGCCGGGGCGTCTCTTTTCGCTTGCCAGCCTGCGGCCCCTTCCACTACCCTATGCGACCATGAAACTGGCCGTCACAGTCCTGCTCATGGGCGCGCTCGTTGCTCTCGCGGGCTGCGCAGGCACCCGGGCGACGAGTTCGCCCGGCCCTTCCGACGGGCCCGCGTCCTCGCCGGACGCCTCGATGCCTGACGAACTCGGCCGGGCCGAGGAACTCTATCGCGAGGCGCTCTCCCACTACGTCTGCGACGACTGGGACGCCGCCGAGGCGACGCTCGGGGACGCGCTCGACGCGCTCGGCCGGATCGACGTCGGCCGGGCGGTCCCCGACACCCGCTCGCTCCATGCCTCCCTCGAGTCGCGGATCCGCTACTTCCTCTCGGTGATCGACGGCGAGCCCGACCACGTCGACGACGTCGCCGCAGAGCCCGCGCAGCCGACGACGGACCGGCCGGACACGGTGGCGCTCGAGGCGCCTGTCGCTGTCTCCCCGGTTCGGAGGGACCGGCCGACGATCGAGGTCGTCAGGAACCGGCGCGTCGAGAAGTGGATCGACTATTTCGAGGGCAAGGGCCGGAAGGAGATGCAGCGCTGGCTCGGCCGCGCGCCGCGGTACAGGCCGATGATCGAGGAAATTCTCGACGAGTACGGCCTTCCCAGTGAGCTCTTCTTCCTTGCGATGATCGAGAGCGGCCTCAATCCCGCGGCCTACTCGAGGGCGCACGCGGCCGGCATGTGGCAATTCATCTCCAGCCGCGCGAGGATCTACGATCTCCGCGTCGACTGGTGGATCGACGAGCGGCGTGATCCCGAGAAGGCGACGCACGCGGCCGCGCAGTACCTCCGCGACCTCCACGAGATGTTCGGATCGTGGGAACTCGCCCTCGCGGGCTACAACTCCGGCGAAGGACGCGTGCAGCGGGCGCTCCGGCGGAGATCGACCTGCAAGGACTACTGGTGTCTCGACCTGCCAAGGGAGACGGAGAACTTCGTACCGAAGTTCATGGCGGCGGTCATCATCGGCTCCGATCCCGAAGCCTACGGCTTCACGACGTCCTCGCGAGCGAAGCCGTTCGTCTACGACACGATCTCGATCTCCGACGCCGTCGACCTCACCGTGCTTGCCGAGGCGAGCGGTGTCGGATTCGACGAGATCAAACTCCTCAACCCCGCTCTGAGGCGCTGGTGCACGCCTCCCTCCGGCGGCGGTTGCGACATCAGGGTCCCGAGCGGGACGGCCCGACGCTGTCTTGAGCACGTCGCGAGTATCCCCGAGGAGGACCGCGTGACCTGGAGGCGCCACAGGATCTCGCGCGGCGAGACGCTCTCCGAGATCGCGAGGGCCTACGGAACGAGCATCAGCGCGATCGTGGCCTTCAACGATATCAGGAATCCCCATAGCATCCGGTCCGGGCAGTATCTCGTCATCCCGGTCGGTCCGGACGACGGTGACCGCTACGCCTCCGGAGTCCTGACCTACACCGTGAGACGGGGCGACACGGTGACGTCGATCGCCCGCCGTCACGGGAAGAACCCGCGGGACGTGCTGCGCTGGAACGGCCTCGGCTGGAACAGCAAGATCTACCCGGGAGACACGCTCAAGATCCACAATCTGTAGAGACGCCGGAAGCGGGCGTCGCCGCTCACGAACTCGCGCGGCAAACGACGACCCCGAGGGCCTGAGCCCTCGGGGTCGTCGTTTCTCTCGCGGCGTGCCGCCGTGGCCCGCCGCCGTCTTTCGTCTCCCGACTACTCGGGGATCTCGATCGTCACCGGCTCGACGACGGCCACTCTTGGCTTCGCGCCGCCGATCGGCGGGATATCGGTCACGACCGCCCGGATCATCGCCTTGGCGTAATCGAAGCGCTCCCAGACGGTCCAGTTGTAGCGGAAGCTGAACCGGTTCTCGTCCGTCACGTCGTCCTTGTCGAGACCGATGAACGGGTTCCCCTTGGACGTCCACTCCATCCCGGCGAAGAACCACTTGCTCGGGAAGGTGTCGGTGTCGGTGATGTCGACCGGGTTGTCCAGACTGACGACGATCCACTCGTCTTCCTGGTACCCGCCGTTGACGACCTTGCCGAGGTTCGCGGTGATGCCCGGTTCGGGCTCGACGTCGTTCGTGGCGCCGAAGACGAAGGCAGTGAAGTCCTCAGTTGTGGGCGCGGTCGGGTTGGCCGGATCATTGATGTTGTCGTTGTAGATGAAGTAGTGGATCTCGATCACATAGTTCGCCCACGCTGGCGCCTGGAATCCTGTCGAGAGGCGCATGCCGCGCTGCCCGGTCGTGATGTCGGAGATGGGCGGGTAACTCCCGTCATCGTAGGCGAGCTCCTCGGTCTGCTCCGTAATCTGCCAGTACAGGTGGAGCGGCGCTTCGGTGAAGTTGCCAGCCTCGTCGTAGGCGCCGATGTAGTAGGTCTGGTTCGCCGGAAGCCCCAGGAGAAGCGGTGTCGTCATCGTCACGGAGAACCGGAGCGAGTCGGGCCCCACGGGGGGCGTGTAGACCCACACCGAGTCGGGCTGGAACTCGTTCACAACGGCGTAGCGGACCTTCGCGAAGTCCGCCGTTGCGTCCATCTGCCCGATCAGGTGTATCCGAGGCACGAGTGTCTGCCAGCGCTGCTCGATGGGGTCCCAGAAGACGACCGTCGAGTCTTCCTCGAATCCAACGAAACGCACAGCGGGGGCCGTCATGTCGAGTGTGATATCGATCTCGACCATGTCCGGCGTCTCGTTTCCGTAGGCGTCGGTCGCCTTCACGGCGAGGTGCTTCGGGCCTTCGCCCGTCTGCCCGAGGAGATCTACCTGTTCGATGGTGTACCGTCCCTCGCGACCGTCGTCGGGAACCGCGGGCCACGCCGTGGCCGAGCCGCTTGGCACATCGTCGATGAGAACCTCGACCGTCGCGCCGACCTCTGCCCGTCCCCTGACGTTGATCTCGGCGCTGTTCAGAGCGGCGCCGTCGGCGGGATTCTCGATCGTCGTCCCGACGGGCGGGCGGTCGTCGGGCGGCAGGAGATCCACCTGGGAGCAGCCGGCCCACGCCAGCAGAGCACCGAGCGCGATGAGTCCCAGAGCCGCTGCCGGCCATCTTCGTGCGTCGTTCTCGCGCATTGACTCAGTCCCCTTTCCAGGAGGGCATCCCGGGAACGAACCGGCTTGATCGGCGTCGGCGCACTCCCGTGTCCGTGTCGTCCGTCGAGCCACCAGTCGACGCTCAGAACCCGTAGGCGGCCGAGATGCGATGGCTCGAGTCGAGATACTCGTGCTTCCCGAATGCGTAGTCGATCGTGAATCCCCGGAGCGTCACTCCCGCCCCGGCCGTCAGTTGACCCATCGCGAGGCCGGCGCGGACGCTGACCATTTCGCGATAGCTGAACTCCAGGCCCCAGTGCGTGTCGGCGCTCACGCGCCCGACGTGGTACTCGTCGGCGGTCTGGCGGTTCTCGAAGCGGAAGTCCGCGTCCGCCGCCGCGATGATCCTCCCGTCCATCGACGGAAGATCGAGCGCGTAGGCCAGACCGAGCTTCGCCGTCGGGAAGATGGACTCACGCTCCTGCGTGTTCCAGGCCAGGAGGGTCGTCGTCGCATCCTGGATGTTCGCGCCGAGCGTCAGGCCCCTCCACACATCGTACTTCGCGCCGAGATCGAACCCCACGCCGTAGCAGGAGTACTCGCCGACGCTCTTCCAGACGAGCTTGAGCGTGGCGCCGAGCCGGAGATCTTCCCACGGTCTCCTGGCGTAGCTGACGAGGAGCGCCGACTCAGAGTCGCTCTCCCACGAGATTTTCGTGGGATCGTAGAGGATCCGTCCCGTCTCCTCATCGATCTCGAAGCTCGTGAACGGAATCTCATCGACGGCGAGCCGCACGACAGTGACCGCCAGCGCGGCGCAGCCGTCGAGCGGGTGTACGTAGGCGCCGGTGTCGTAGTTGACGACGTCGCCGAAGGTCTCGGCGTGCATGAGCTGCACGGCGCGCCCCTGGATGTCGGCCACGCCCGCAGGGTTCCAGTACCCGGCCGTCACGTCGTCTGCGACGGCGACGAAGGCGCTTCCCATGCCGAGCGCTCGGGCGCCGACCCCGTGCGTCAGAAACTCCCCGGCGTACTTGTTCGCCGCGGATGCCGGCGTGGTGCAGAGAAGGCCCGCGCAGAGAAGCGCTGCGAGGCAACGCGAGAATGTACCCATCCGTCCTCCGGCCCGTCCCCGACGGTCCGCGATCGCTCGTCTGCCCATCCTCCCCACTTCTACCACGCTCGCGGTTTCCTGTAAAGGGGATTCCCTGCCGCTATTCGTGCTCCTCACCGTCGATCTCCCGACGCAGGAGTTCGCCGCGGAGGCGTTCGTTCCGCCCGTCCACTCTGCTGATGTTCCGCTCGACGTTGGCGAGGCGGCTCGAGAGGCCCATGGCTTCGTAGAGGTCGGCCTCGTCGTCGGCCCGCCATCTCAGATTGCCCTCGTGCCACTTCAGGTGCTCCTCGAGCGCCAGGCCGTACTCATACATGCAGAGGATCGTGGCCAGCGAGACCGCCGCCAACCGGCGGTCCTCACGATTCAATCTAACTTCCGCGGGGGGCGTATCAAGAGGGAGGCCGACCACGGGGACACCTCGCTAGCGAACGAAGATCATCTTTCGCGTCTCTTCCTGGTCACCCGCGGCGAGCCGGTACATGTAGACGCCGGCGGCGACCGCCGCTCCGAACTCGTCGCGGCCGTCCCAGGTGATGAGGTGGTCTCCCGCGTACTGCGGCTCCGAGACGAGCGTACGGATGAGACGTCCCTGGATGTTGTAGACCGTGAGCGTGACGTCCGCCGGAGCCATGAGCGAGTAGGTGATCGAGGTCGACGTGCTGAAGGGGTTCGGCGCGTTCTGGTGGAGCGCCGCAATGCCTCCCTGCGTCTCCCCCGCCTCCTCGACGCCGGTCTCGGTCGGAGCGATCGTCGTTCCGACGCTCACGTCGTCGATGAAGACACCCTCGCCCACGTCATCGCTGTCGCTCTCAAACCTGAACCTGACGCGCACCGTGTCCTCGGTGTCTGCCTCGATCGCGTAGCTGTACTCGAGCCAGTCGTTGCCGATCGTCCCGAGCGTCTCGAGAGCGCCGCCGCTTCCGATGAAGTCGAGGGTGTCGATGGCGGTCCCGTCCGAGACGAGCTCGACGTAGACGCCGTCGACCCCGTAGATGGCAACATCGTAACGGCACCAGAAGGAGAGCTCGGTCCCCGCACCCCTCACAAACTCCGGCGAGAGGAGCCCGGCGCTTGCGTTCGACTCGTACTGGTGCGTGGCCGGTGAGCCGCAGTACCAGGAGGTCGCGCCGGAGTGCGAGCGATACGTGGTGAGGTGCCAGGCGTCAGGGGTACCGCCGTGCGTCCATCCCTGCGCGCCGCCCTCGAAGTCGTGGGCGAAGCCGGTGGACCCGACAGAGATCACGAGCGTGTCGGTCGCCGTGTACCCGCCGTCGGCGGTCGTCTCGACGACGAGCTCCGGGAAGTGCGGAACGGGGCACGACGGCCCGATCTCGATCCCGATGACGGCACGCCCCGTCTGGCCAGGTGCGATCTCGGCCAGCGTCGCCGACGGATCCGTGACGGCGACGTTCGGATCGAAGGTCCAACACTGGATCTCCGTGTCATGTGCCGGTCCGAGACCGCCGTTCTCGACGTCGAGCATGATGCTGACCGACTCACCCGGCTCGGGTACTCCGTCGCCGTCGCCGCGACCGTCATCGACGGCGTAGTCGCCGACCGAGATCTCCGGCGCGGCGATGGTGAGCGCGAGCGCGCGGTCCCAGATCTGGCGCACGCCGTCCGCCGTGACCGTCAGATCGAAGAAGACGACGTGACCGTTCGGGCACCCTGGCGCGATCGAGAGTTCGTAGGGCGGCAGGCCCTCTGCGGAGGCCGCCGGGCCGATGGCTCCGAACTCCGAGTGCGCCGACGCGAGCGAGATCCAGGGGTCGGTCGTCGACAGGTCGGCACCGACGTCCGCGGCCCCCGCGTCGCCCTCGTTCGACAAATCGACGGAGAGCACGATCGTCTCACCGGGGCCGGCGAGGCCGTCGCCGTCGCCGCCGACAACGTCGCCGACGGTGTGCCCGGCTATCCTCAGGTAGGTGCCGGTGACGGTGACCGGGATGCCGGCCTCGTAGGGCATCGCGTTCGGCCCGGTGACCGTGATGTCGAGGCTGTCGGGGGTTGAGGTGGAGACGGGAAGCGAGATCGAGCCGTCCGGTCCAGTGAGCCCTCGGGAGTAGAGGTCACCGCCGTTCGTGACGCAGACGAGCGCCCCCGAGAGCGGGCCCTGCGGCGTCCAGACCGAGACGTCGAAGAGCGAGGAGCCGGCGACGAGCGAGTCGGCGTGCGTGACCACGAGATCGCGCGGCGCCGCCGTCCAGACGGTCATCTCGGGGTCTCCGAGGAGATTGAGCTGGTACTGGTGCCAGCGGTAAACGTTCTTCGCCCGCGAGAGCGGCACGTAGTGCGCCTTGGCGGCGGCGAGCGTCGCGCCCAGCTCGCCGGGCTCGCCGTCCATGAGAAGGTCGTAGAACTGGTGCATGAAGCGATCGGAGTAGCCGTATCCCGGATTGCCCGGCGAGCCCCAGCCGTATCGGTCGTTTCCGATGAACGCCACCGCGCCGCCGAGCGGGTTCCGGAGATAGGCCTCAGCGATGCAGGACTCGTCGAGGTCGAAGGCGGCCGGCCAGCAGCCGATGGAGTAGACGAGCGGGAGTTCCCGGCCGTTCGTGAGGCTCCCCGCGTCGTTACGATCCATGTACCCCGTCCCGCAGCCCATGACGGTGTACCACGCGTGTCCGTCGTGGAGGAAGTGCGCCGGGCCGTCGTTGAGGGCCGCAATGACGCTCGAGGGCGTCTCGTTGCCGAGCGACTCGTAGAGCTTCGTGATCGGATCGTACCGTGGCGGGATCGACTCCCGGTCGATCATGTTGAGCCCGATCCCCGAGTCGGTGTACGGCGACGTCCAGAGGATCTCTCCGGCCATGAGCATGTCCAGCTGGAAGTCGGGGTCCGGTGTTCGCTCGTAGTCGACGACTTTCGAGACGAACGTCTCGGCCTCGACCACGTTCAGCACGGGAGCTCGCCCGACGAAGATGTCGGGATAGAGGTCGACGCCGTCTGCGATCTCCCCGTACGTGTTGTCGCCGTCGGCGTTCCAGTCGCCGTCGAGGTCGGCGAAGTAGAGGTCCGCCGCAATGGCATCTTCATCCGCGTGCGCGTAGGCCTGCGACTGCATCGCGAAGGCGTGACGAGCGGGGACGATCGAGCTGTCGCCTCCGAGGAGGATCCAGGTTGCGCCCCACTCCTGCCGGGCCTCCGTGATGAAGGCGCGGATGCGCTCGGCGTCGTCGGATCCCGGGAAGCTCGCTGCGATCCAGTCGGTCGTCACGACCGACGCGGGCACGCCCTTCCTCGTCTTCCAGTCTGCGAGGGGCTGGAAGGCGTCGGCGAGACCGCTCGACGTGATGATGACGTACTCGCAGTCGCCGGGCTCGAGGAGCGGCGTTCCGCTCCGCACCTGGCGGGCCGAGGCCTTCGAGAGGGCCTCTCGGTTCTCGACCACGTCGGCGAGCGCGCGTGTGAAGGCCGGCCGGGCCGTCAGAAGCTCGGGCCGGTCCTTCACGGTGTACTCGATGGCGACGGCGATACGGCTGAAGAAGCGGAGCCTCTCGGCGTCGGGAACGTACTGGACAGGGTGGATCTCGAGCCCCGCGACCTCGTTCGCTCCGATCCTGCCGAGCGAGACGAGCGTCGCGAGATTGGCAGGATACGGCTCGTCGCCGCCGTAGACAGCGTCTCGAGGTTCGGCGAACGCCGGTTGCGGAGTCGCGACTCCGGGGATCGGCAGGATCCGCGGTGGCTGAGCGGGAAACGGGCGATAGCGTCCCAGAAGGTCGTGGCTCTCTGAGCCGGTCACCGCGATGCCGGTGACGCTCGCTCCCGGAGGAAGGGCGATCGTCGCGAGCCTCACCGGGAGCTGCGGCTCACCGAGGGCGGTCGTGGCCTCGCATCCCCCCAGGCGCACGACGTGGTACCCGTCGACCTCGACGATCGCGAGGTCGTTCTCGTCGAACTCGAAGACCGCGTCGAGCCGGGCGGCCTGCGCCGAGGCCGCGACAGTCAGCGCGACGGCGGTGGCGATGATCGCGAGACGTGGGCACGGTCCGCGCATGCGCGCTCCCTTTCGAAACGACGATCCGGTTCCGCAACGCCTCATGGCGCCGCGGACCGGCGAGATCCACCATCGAATGGCTTCCAGGCTGGGAGGCGGCGTACGGGCCCCTCCACCTCCAAGATAGGTCCGGGGCGGGGCCGCTGTCAAGGTCGGGGCGACGAGGCAGGGCCGTTTCGTGATCTGCGATCAGTTTCCGTCCGCCTCCCCTCCGGCCGGCCGGTCTTGCGAGAGATCCCCGGCGAGTGGGCAGCCTTCACAGAGGGGTACCGGCCTGCAGGAGCGCTTGCCCAGTTCGACGATGAGGGCGTGGAACTCGCCCAGAAGCGTGGCGTCGCCCGGCAGGGCGTCCGCGAAGGCCCGCTGGACCTGCGCGTAGCACGCTCCCTCCGGCGCGATCCCGTGCCGAACGGCGAGACGGCGCGTGTAGGCGTCCACGACGAAGACCGGGCGCCCCGCGGCGTAGAGAAGGATCGCGTCGGCGGTCTCCTCGCCGATGCCGTCGACGCCGAGGAGCGTCCTCCGAAGCGTCGGCGTGTCGTCCTCGAGAAGCCCCCCGAGCCCGCCGTCGCGGCCCTCGATGAGGGCCGACAGCGCGGCCAGCGTCCGCGCCTTCCTCCGGAAGAAGCCCGCCGGTCGGATGAGGCTTCTGATCTCGCTCCCGGGCATGGCGGCCAGCCGCGCCGATCGGAGGGCCCCAGCGTGTCGGAGCGCGTCGATCGCCCGTGCGGCGTTGGTCCAGGCGGTCCCCTGCGTCAGGACGGCGCCCACCATCATCTCGAACGGTCCGTCGGAGGGCCACCACCCCTGCGGACCGTAGGCGCCGAGGAGCGTCTCGTAGATGCGAAGGAGCCGGGCTGTCAACGGTGGCCTCCCGTGGTCACGACCTCGCCGGCGCGCTGCCGCCCGTCGCGCACCGCACACGAGAAAGGCAGGGCCGTGACGGGCCCTGCCCTCGTGGAGACGATCGTTCCGTCGTTATCTTCGTGGTGCCCGGAGCGAGACTCGAACTCGCACAGGCGTACGCCCACCACCCCCTCAAGATGGCGTGTCTACCAGTTCCACCATCCGGGCACGCTCTGCTGGTCGGCCGGCCGAGGAGCCGGAGCCCCTCTTCCAGCCGGGATCATTCTAGTCGCCCCCATCGGGAGCGGCAACCGGAATCTCTTCCCCGCCGGTGGGCGTCTCCTCCCCGCCCGGGAGGTCTCCGGGAACGCCTTCGGGCACTCCATCGAGAGGAACGACGTCCCCTGCGGCCGTGGCGGGAACGGCCTCCTGGCCCTCGAGCCCCTGCTCGACGGCGCCGACGTAGCGTCCCCGGGAGAAGACCGCCAGCGCGAGTGAGGTGACCATGAACGAGATCGCCAGGTAGCGCGTCGCCTTCACCAGGAACGTTGCGGCCGTCTGGCCTCCGAAGACGGCGCCGGCGCCTCCTCCACCGCCGAACGCGCCGGCGAGGCCGCCGCCCTTCCCCGACTGCAGAAGGACGACCACCATGAGTACCGCGCAGACAACGATGTGGAGCGCGATGAGTGCTGCGTACATTGTGTCCTCCGGAATCCCGATCGAATGCCAGCGGCCCTGTCGGCCGCCCGCGGTATCAACCCGCGGCGCCGACGATCGCCGCGAAACTCTCAGCCGAGAGGCTCGCGCCCCCCACCAGAACGCCGTCGATCTCGGACTGCGCCATGAGGCCCGAGGCGTTGTCGGGCTTGACGCTCCCGCCGTAGAGGATCCTGATCTCATCGGCGGGCGACCTTCCAAGCATATCACCGAGGAGCCGCCGGATCAAGGCATGCACGTCGTTCGCCATTTCGGGCGTCGCGGTCCTGCCCGTTCCGATCGCCCAGACCGGCTCGTAGGCGACGATCAGCCGGGGCGCGTGGTCCGGCGCGGTCTCCATGAAGGCTGTCCGGATCTGCTCGCCGACGACCTCCTCGGTTCTCCCCGATTCGCGCTCCTCCAGCAGTTCGCCGACGCAGACGATCGGGACGAGCCGCCCTGCAAGGACCTTCCTGAGCTTCCGACCGACCTCTTCGTTCGTCTCGCCGAAGACGTGGCGCCGCTCGGAGTGACCGATGATCACGTGGCTCGCCCCGACGGACTCGAGCATCTCCGAGGAGGTTTCCCCGGTGAACGCCCCGGAGGTCTCCCAGAAGACGTTCTGCGCGCCCACGGCAACCCCCGTGCCGCGCGCCGCATCGACCGCCGTCTCAAGCGAGACCGACGGAGGACAGACGACGACCTCGGAGCCGTACTCCATGCCGACGAGCCGATTGCCAAGCTCGCGGACGAACGCACGCGTCTCCGCGGGCGTCTTGTGGAGCTTCCAGTTCCCCGCCACCACCGTCCTGCGTGCCACGTTGGGTACCGTCCTTCCCGTCGTCTGCGCAGTCGCGGTCGTCAGGCGGCGTCCGAGAGCGCTTCGATCGCCGGCAGCGGCGTGCCCTCGAAGAACGCCAGTGACGCTCCGCCTCCGGTCGAGATGTGCGTCATCCGGTCGGCGAGGCCCGCCTTGGCGATCGCCGCCGCCGAGTCGCCGCCTCCGACGATGCTCACGGCGCCCTCGTTCGTCCGCTCGGCCACCGCCTCGGCCACGACGTTGGTGCCCGTCGCGAAGGCGTCGATCTCGAAAACGCCGAGCGGGCCGTTCCAGACGATCGTGCGGGCGCCGGCGATGACCTCGTCGAACGCCGCCATCGTCTTGGGGCCGATGTCGACGCCGTGCCAGCCCGGCTCGATTCCGTCGATGTCGACGACGTTCATCGCGGCGCCCGCCTCCACGCGCTCCGCGACCAGAACGTCAAGAGGGAGCACCAGTCGCTTGCCGCTCTTCTCGACCTCTTGGAGGATCTTCTTCGCCGTCGGGATACCGGACTCCTCGAGGAGCGAGTCGCCGATCTCGTGACCCATCGCCTTCAGGAACGTGTAGGACATGCCGCCACCGACGAGGAACGCGTCGACCTTCTCCATGAGGTTCTCGATCATCTTGATCTTGCCGGAGACCTTCGCGCCCCCAAGGAGCATCACGTAGGGCTTCTCGGGAGACTCGGTCGCCCTGGAGAGGTTCTCGATCTCCTGTTCCATCAGGAATCCGAGGGCGCGCTCGTCGAAGTACTCGGTGACGCCGACAGTCGAGGCATGGGCGCGATGCGCGGTTCCGAAGGCGTCGTTCACGTAGACGTCGCCGAGCCGCGCGAGTCTGCGACTGAAGTCGGCCTCGCACTTCGACTCGCCTGCGTGGAACCGGAGGTTCTCGAGGAGAACGACGTCGCCGTCGGACATGCGACTGACGAAGCCCTCCGTCGTGTCGCCGACGGAGTCGGGCGCGGTCTCCACGGGGCGTCCGAGGTGCCCGGCGAGCGCGGCCGCAACGGGCTTCATCTTCATGCGGTCGACGATCTCGCCCTTGGGGCGGCCCAGGTGAGACATCAGTACGGCGCGGCCACCGCTCTCGATGATGTGCCGGATCGTCGGCAGGGCCCGTCTGACCCTCGTGTCGTCGGAGACCTGGCCGCCTTCCGTGAGCGGGACGTTGAAGTCGACGCGCGTGAGGACGCGCTTCCCCCCAAGAGACATGTCGCGCACGTGCAGTTTTCTCTTCATGCTTCCCCTACCTGGCCGCCACGGCCTTCATCATGTCGACCATTCGCGCCGCGTATCCGGCCTCGTTGTCGTACCACCCGAAGACCTTCACGAGGTTCCCGTTCATCACCTTGGTCAGCAGGCTGTCGAAGATGCAGGAGTGCAGGTCTCCAACGATGTCGATCGAGACAACCGGATCCTCGCAGTACCGGAGGTAACCTCCGAGCGGCGGCTCCGACGCGGCCCTCTTCATGGCCCCGTTGAGTTCGTCGACCGTGGTGCCCTTCTCGAGCTCGATGACGAAGTCGACGAGCGAGCCGTCGGAGGTTGGAACGCGGACGGCCATGCCGTCCAGCTTGCCCGCGAGTTCGGGAAGCACGATCGTGACGGCCTTGGCGGCGCCGGTCGTCGTCGGGATCATCGAGACCATCGCCGCGCGTGCACGCCGGAGGTCCTTGTGCGGGAGGTCGAGGATCTTCTGGTCGTTGGTGTACGCGTGGATCGTCGTCATGAAGCCACGGACGATCCCGAAGGTGTCGTTGAGTACCTTGATCATGGGCGCGGCGCAGTTCGTGGTGCACGACGCCGTCGAGATGATGTGGTGTTTCCCGGGATCGTAGGCCCCGTCGTTGACGCCCATGACGATCGTGATGTCCGGGTCCTTCCCAGGCGCGGAGATGATGACCTTCCCGGCGCCGGCCTCGAGGTGCTTCGCCGCGTCGTCACGTGCGCGGAACCTGCCGGTCGACTCGATCACGACATCGATGCCGAGGTCCTTCCACGGCAAGGCGGCGGGATCTCTCTCGGAAAGGACGCTGACGTCGTGTCCGTTGATCGAAATGGAACCGGTGTCGTGTCCGATTTCGGCGTCGAAGATGCGGTGCACGGAGTCATACTTGAGGAGATGCGCGAGTGTCGCGGCGTCGGTGAGGTCGTTCACCGCCGCGAGTTCGAAGTCGTCGTTGCCCTCGGCGATCCTCGCCACGAGCCTTCCGATCCTGCCGAATCCGTTGATCGCATACCTGAGCGCCATCGGTGTCCTCCTAGAGTCTCCCTGCCGATCCGAAGAGATCCATCTTCGCCGCGATGACTTCCTTCATTCCCTCGACCGCCGCCCCGAGGATCTTGCGCGGATCGAACACCTCGGGCTTCTCCGAGATGATCTGTCTCACCCTGCCCGTGAACGCAAGCCTCAGATCCGTGTCGATGTTGACCTTCACGATGCCGTGTTCGATCGCTTCGCGGATGCTCTCGGGAGGAACGCCCTTCGCGCCCGGAAGATCCGCGCCGTACTTCTGCGCGAGCGCGAGCACCTCGGGCGGCACGGCCGAGGCGCCGTGGAGGACGAGGGGAACGGAGACGACTTCGGCGATCGCCCGGAGGCGGTCGATCGCGAGCTTCGGCTCGCCCTTGAACTTGTACGCGCCGTGTGAGGTCCCGATCGCGACGGCGAGAGCGTCGCAGCCCGTGCGATCCACGAAGGCCTCGGCCTCGACAGGGTCGGTGTAGCTCGCGTCCCTCTCGCTGACGTCGATCTCATCCTCGACGCCCATGAGCCTTCCGAGCTCGCCCTCGACCGAGATGCCCCGCGGCCGAGCTTCCTCGACGACCTTCCGCGTCGCCTCGACGTTCTCTTCGAACGGGAGGTGCGACCCGTCGATCATCACGGAGGTCCAGCCGTGCTCCATGCACCCGCGGATCACGCTCTCGTCGGTGCCGTGATCGAGATGCAGCGAGGCGCGCACGCCGTGCTCCTCTGCGAGGGTCTCGACGATCGCGCGGATCGTGTCGTAGCCGGCGTACCTGATGGCCGACTGGGACGTGGCGACGATCACCGGCGAGCGCTGCTCGCCGGCGGCCTCCATGATCGCGCGCGTGATCTCGAGGTTGCTGGTGTTGAACGCGCCGACGGCGTACCCGTCTCTCCTCGCGGGCGTCATGAGTTCGTTGTTCGTGACGAGCGGCATGCTTCAGATCCTTCGCCGGGCGCGAAGAGGCGATCCTCTTCCCTATCCGAAGAACGTCCGGGCGACCTCGAAGAGCTCAGAGTCGACTCGCTTCACGGACTCGGTCGCGTGCGACATCTCGATGGGGATCACGCGATCGCCGTGAAGGCTGGCCATCTTCCCGAACTCGCCCTGGTGAATGAGGTCGGCGGCGAGCACGCCGAATCGCGTGCCGAGGACGCGGTCGAAGGCCGTCGGCGTGCCTCCACGCTGCGTGTAGCCGAGCACCGTGACCCTCGTCTCGTATCCCGTGCGGTCGCCGATCACGTGGGCGAGCTTCGTGCCGATGCCTCCGAGCCGGACGTGGCCGAAGGCGTCCTTGCCGTTCTGCTGCGTGACGACCGTGCCCGTCGAGCCGTCGTCGCCATCGCCCGGGAACGGCGTCCCCTCGGCGACGACGACGATGCTGAAGTTCTTGCCGCGCGAGTGGCGCTTCTCGATGACCGAGCAGATCTCGTCGAGCGAGATCGGAACCTCCGGAATGAGGATCAGGTCGGCGCCGCCGGCGATCCCGGACTTCACGGCGATCCACCCGGTGTGCCTGCCCATGACCTCGACGACGACGACGCGGTTGTGGGACTCGGCGGTTGTGTGGAGCCTGTCGATGGCCTCGGTCGCGATGTGAACGGCCGTATCAAATCCGAACGTGAAGTCGGTGCCGCAGATGTCGTTGTCGATCGTCTTGGGAACGCCGACGATCGGCAGCCCCTCCTCGAAGAGGCGATAGCCGACACCGAGGGTATCCTCGCCCCCCACCGCGACGAGACCGTCGAGTTCCTGACCCTTCGCGGTCTTGCGAATCATGTCGGGCCCGCCGTCGATCTTGTAGGGATTTGTGCGCGAGGTCCCGAGGATCGTGCCGCCTCTCGGCAGGATCCCGGAGACCGCGTCGATGTCCAGCGGGAACGAGTTGTTGTCGATCACCCCGGCCCAGCCGTACCGGAACCCTATGACCTCACCGCCGTACTTGCCGACCGTTCTCCGAACGACGGCGCGGATCACCGCGTTGAGACCTGGACAGTCGCCGCCGCCTGTGAGGACGCCTACTCTCATGCTCCTCCTCCGCAGTTCGCGCCTCGTTCTCCTTAGAACCTATCATACTAGGGAGGGCTCAGCTGGCTGTCAACCGGTTTCGGGCCCGCGGCCGGCCGCTCCAGACCCTTCGACGTTGCCGGCGGCCGCGACGGGCAGGATCGTCTCGGCCCCGCCAACCAAGAGGGCGGCGGCCGCCTCGGCGAGGGTCGCGCCGGTGGTCACGACGTCGTCGACGAGGATCACCCGCGCGTTCGCTGGCAGTCGCCCAGTCGACGCGAAGGCGCCCCGGACGTTTTCGATCCTCTCGTGCCGAGGCAGCGCCGTCTGGCTCGGCGTCGCGCGCCTTCTCGAGAGCGCATCGGCGCGGAGCGGGAGACCAAGCCCGCCCGCGAGCGATCCGGCGATGAGTTCGGCCTGATTGAAGCCGCGCTCCCTTCGCCGGGTGCGGTGGAGCGGGACCGGCGCGACGAGCCAGGCGCTTCCCGTGGCGGCCGGGAGGAGCGATGCAAGAAGGCCGCCGAGAACCGCAGCCGCCGAGACCCGGCCGCCGTACTTGAGGCCCCGCACGAGCTCCGCAAGCGGAGACTCGAACGGGGCGGCGTAGAGCGCGCGGGTCGGCCGGGCGCGGCCGCGCACGATCGGCAGGTCGATCGTACCGGGCGCCGCACGCAGCCGCTCGGTGCAGGCGGCGCAGAGATGGCGCCTGCCGCGGGCGATCGGCCGTCCGCAGGCGATGCACGCATCCGGGAACGCGAAGTCGAGCACCGCCCAGGCGATCCGGGCGGCGAGAGCGCGGGTGCCGCTCGATCCGTCGAGAGGTCCGGCCGAACGTCGAAGGGCGCAGCGAGGCCTCGCGGGCACGGTCTGTCGCCTCGTGGGTGGGACCAGTCGGGGGAACGCGGGGTCTATCCTCGCGCGCCGCGGGTCTTCTGTCGCCGCGCGAGGACCAGCATGGCGACCGCCGAGACGGCGAGCAGGGCGATCCCGATCACCTGGTTGCTCGTCAGGGCGGGCCCCGCCTCCCTGCTCACGACCGACATCGGCTCGTAGTACCGGATGGGGTCGATGATGAAGCGGTACGCGGAGAGCAGGATGACGAAGAGCCAGAGCAGGAACCCGTCGAAGGGCTTTCTGCGCTCGACGAGGAGCAGCACCGCCAGAACCCCGAGCGCGGCAAGGGACTCGTAGAGCTGCGTCGGATGCAGCGGAGTGCCCGGGAACTGCTGGCCGGCGGCCGAGACCGGCGGGAAAGTCACCGCCCACGGAAGATCGCACGGCTTGCCGAAGCAGCACCCGTTCAGGAAACAGCCGACCCTGCCGATCGCCACGCCGAGCGCCAGCGACGGGGCGACGATGTCGGTGCCGGTCCACACCGGGACGCCCCGTCTCTTGAGAAAGAGGACCCCGACCAGGATGCCCGCGGCGATGCCTCCGTACTGCGCGAGCCCACCGTCCCAGACACGTGGAATGGCGGCCGGATCGAGGCGGAAGTGGCCCCAGTGGACGCCGACGTAGGCCGCGCGTGCCCCCGCGATCGACGCCAGGATGACGAAGAACGCGAGGTCGATGATGATGTCGGGGTTGATTCCGCTCCCGCGGGCGCGGCGGCGGGCGAGCCAGATGCCGGCGAGGAACGCGACGGCCATCGCGAGGCCGTAGCTGCGGATCGGAAGTCGGCCGATCTCGAAGAGAACAGGAAGCATGATTGGTCCTTTGCGGGGCCGCCCGGCGCGTGCAGGGCGGCGAGGCTAGTACTCCATTCTCCTCAGACCCATGCCGAGGACGACGCCGACGGCCGCGAGGGTGACGAGGAGCGACGAGCCGCCGTAGCTGACGAACGGCAGCGGCATGCCGGTGACGGGCGAGAGTCCCAGCGTCACACCGATGTTCACGGCCGACTGGACGAAGAGGGCGCTCGCGATACCGACGATGACGAGACCCGCGAAGCGGTTCCTCACGCGTCCCGCCAGCCGCAGCATTCTGACGACGAGGTAGAGATAGAGGGCCAGGACGAGCAGGCAGCCGAGGAATCCGAACTCCTCGGCGAGCACGGAGAATATGAAGTCGGTGTGCCGTTCCGGCAGAAACGCGAACTTCTTCTGCGTTCCCTGCAGAAACCCCTTCCCGATCGCCGCCCCCGATCCGATCGCGATCTTCGACTGGATCAGCTGGTAGCCGGTGCTGAAACGGTACTTCTCCGGATTCAGGAACGCCAGGATCCGGTGCCGCTGGTACTCCTGGAGATGCGACCAGAGAAGCGGGCTCAGGCGTCCCGCCACGCCGCACGTCACGAAGACGAGGATCTTGTCGACGATGAAGAGCCGCGAGACGTAGAGGAGCCATCCGAGGAGCGCCAGGAAGACCGCCCACGCGATCCAGCTGAACGCCGCGACCATGCTGACAACGGGAGCGGCGAGAAGCAGAAGGAAGAACGGACTCGCACCCGCGTAGTAGAGCATCGGCACGAGGATGAGGACGAAGATGACGGAGGTCCCGAGGTCCGGCTCGACGAGGATGAGGAGCGTCGGCACGAGCGCGATCGCCAGCGGCGCGAGCAGATGGACGGGACGCTCGATCTTCGTCTTCTTCCTCGCGAGGTAGCGGGCGAGCGCGAAGATGGCCGCGTACTTGGCCAGCTCCGAGGGCTGGAAGCGCATGGCCCCGAGATCGAACCAACGGCGCTCGCCTGCCTTCCCGACGCCTATGACGAGGACGCCGACGAGGAGCACGATCATGAGAACGTAGAAGATCGGCGTGAGCGCCTCGATCGTGTCCTGCGAGACGAGGAGCGCCGCAACGAGCGCGCCGAGCCCGAGTCCGGCCCAGACCAGCTGTCTCTTCGCGAGGCCCGCCGCGGGCGAGCCGGTCTCGAGGCCGTGGGTCGCGCTGTAGATGAGAACGATGCCGATGACGACGAGCGCCAGGGCGGCCGCGAAGATCCCGACGTCGAAGTCCCTGAGCATCCGTCGGCTGATCGCCATCTCAGGCGCCCTCCTCCCGGGGTCCGCTCGGCGCGCTGTCGCCCTCCTCGGGCTCCGGAGGCGGCGGCTCGGGGCTCTCGATGCCGAGGTAGGCCATCGTGACTTCTCGCGCGATCGGCGCCGCCACCGCGGCCCCGCTCCCTCCGTGTTCGACCAGGACGGCGACGACGATGACCGGGTCCTCCGCCGGCGCGAAGCTGACGAACCACGAGTGGTCCTCGCCGTGAGGGTTCTGCGCGGTGCCGGTCTTCCCGCCCACCCGGATCCCCGGCACACGCGCCTGCTTCCCCGTGCCGTTCGGCGCCTCGACGACGCCGATCATCGACCTCTTCAAGAACCCCAGGATCGACTGGTCGAACGGCAGCGTGTAGGCCGTCCGCGTCTTGGCGGTGCCGATCACGCGCTCGGAGTAGGTCTCGACGCGATCGACGAGATGCGGCACGTAGACCGGCCCGCCGTTCACGATGCCGCAGGTCAGGCACGCGGCCTGGATCGGCGTCATGAGGAGTTCACCCTGGCCGATCGCGAGGTTGATGACTACGCCCCGGCTCCAGCGGCGCTTTCCGTAGTGACGGTCGTACCACGCGGGGGTCGGGACGTTGCCGACCGCCTCGCCCGCGATGTCGACTCCCGTCTTCCTGCCGAGGCCGGCGCGGAGCGCCCATTCCGTGAGCCGGGCGACGCCGAGGCGGGCTCCGAGCTGGTAAAAGAAGACGTCGCACGACTCGATGATGCTGTCGAGGATGTCGACCGAGCCGTGTCCCTCGGTGCGCCAGCAGCGGAACGTGCGGATCCCGTACTTGTACGCGCCGTGGCAGACGACGCGGTCTCGGTATCCGACCTCGCCGGTCGCGAGACCGGCGCCGGCCGTCACGAGCTTGAACGGGCTTCCCGGCGGGTAGCACCCCTGGATGGCGCGGTTCATGAGGGGATGGCCGGACGACGTCGAGAGCTCGCGCCACCGGTCGACCGAGAGACCCGCGGCAAGCTCGTTCGGATCCGGCGCGGGATGCGATGCGAGCACGAGGACGCCGCCCGTCGACGGCTCGATCGCCACGACCGCCCCGCCTTCGAACTCCGCGAGCGCCTCTTCCGCGGCGCGCTGGGCGGGCTCGTCGATGGTAAGGACGAGGGTGTTGCCGGGATGCGGTTCCTTCGACGGTCCGGCAGCGAACGGGTAGAGTTCGCGTCCGGCGGCGTCGCAGACCCAGTACTCGGCGCCGTCGCTGCCACGCAGGAACAGCTCGTAGCGCTCCTCGAGTCCGGTCTTTCCCACGTGGTCCCGCTGCGAGTAGCCGAGGGGAGAGAAGGTCTCCAGCTCGCCGTCGGAGATGCGTCCGACGTAGCCGAGCGCGTGTGGGGCGACGCCGGTGCCGGCGTACCGTCGCACCGCGGAGGTCTCGACCTTGATGCCCGGCAGTTCGGACCCACGCTCCTCGATCCTCGAGACCTGTTCGAAGTCAGCGTCCTCCACAAGGACGACGCTTCCGTAGAAGCGCGAGCGCGACTCCTTCAGCTTCTCGGCCACGGCATCGCGGTTCAGAACGAGGATCTTCGCAAGGAGGTCCGCGACAGCCTCGTCGTCGCGTCCCTTCATCCTGCTGATCGTGATCGAGAAGGCCGCACGGTTGTCGGCGAGAATTCCGCCGTTTCTGTCCTTGAGAAGACCGCGGGGCGCCTTGACGACGTACCCCTGGACGTAGTTTTCCTGCGACAGATTCCTGTAGAAGCTGCCGCGCACGAGCTGCAGCCAGCCGAGCCGACCGACGATCACGAGGAAGAGCGACGCGATGACGAGACGGAGCAGCCGCGAGCGGTCTCTCACGACCTCGAGGCCGGTAGCGTCGCTACGCTCGTAGGCCATCGGTCACCGCCTCCCAGCGCCCCAGTCTCGCGACGGCGTAGACGACGGCTCCGAGGGCGGCCGTGTAGACCCCGCCCAGAAGCGCGTAGCGTCCGATGAAGTGTGGAAGAAGGTCCATGTGGTTGCGGTAGTAGATGGCGTAGTAGATGAGATCGTGCGAGAGCGATGCGGCGAAAAGGACTCCCGCCTGGACGAGGACGTTGCCTCGAACGAGCCGATCCCAGATGCCGGCCGTCCAGAAGCCCGTTACCGAGAGGGCGAGGGCGTTGAGCCCCAGGTAGGCCGGCAGCTCAGAGTCGGCGACGAGACCGACGAGGAAGCCCGCGACCGTCGCCGCGCGCGTGCCGAGCGCGAGCCCGCCGTAGACGACGACGAGAACAAGGAGGTCGGGACGCGCCCCGAGGATCTCGATCCGGGGCGCGAGCGCCGAGTCGAGAATCACGGCCGCGAAGGCCAGTACCGCGAAGATGCCGCCCCTCATCTAGTCGCCGCCCTCCTGAGCCCGGAGCTCCTCGACCTCTCGCAGGAGCCTGAGCTGCTCCTCGGTCCGGATCCCCGGGCCGGCCTGCGTTCCCGTGACGACGAACACCTGCTCAAGCGTCGACAGCCTGACGGCCGGGTCGATCGAGACCGACATCGTCAGGGGACCCTCGGCGACCGCGGCGACGGCGCCTACGACGAGGCCGCGCGGGTAGACGCCGCCGAGCCCGGACGTGATCGCGAGATCGCCGACCCGGACGTCCGAGCGGGCCGGGACGTAGTCCATGCCCCAGCTGACAAGCTGCGCCGGGCCGCCGAACCTTGGCTTCACGATGCCGCGGACTCTGCTTCGTTCGATCGTCACACTGACGGCGGACGAGGCGCTCGTGAGCGGCTCGACGAGTGCGCGGTGCCCGAAGACGCGCGAGACCTTGCCGACGAGCCCCGAGGGTACAACGACCGGCATACCGGGGTCGATCCCGTCGAGCGCGCCCTTGTCGATCTCGATCCCCTCCACGGTGCGGCCGCCGGGCATGCCGATGACGCCCGCTGGCGTCATCACGAGCGCTTCCTCCTCGGAGAACGTCACGAGGAAGTCCAGCAGCTCGCGCAGCCTCTCGTTCTCGTGGCGATAGCCGAGGAGCGTCGCGCGTTCGTCCATCAGCCCGGCCGCAAGCCGCCTGAGCGCCGCGTTCTCGCTCCGGACGCCGGTCAGGTCCGATGTGGCGGCGGCGAGACGCTTGAACGGCCCGAGGACCGCTCCCGAGATGACCTCGGAGATGCCGTTCTTCAGCCCTGAAGGAAGAAGCAGCGCGGCGAACGAGAAGGTGAGACAGACAACGAGGGTCGACAGCTCGCGATTGCCCCGCAGCACGCGAGTCAGAAAGGGAACCATCTGACCACCCTATCTCTTCGCTGACCGCATGAGGACGGGTTCGTAGTGAGAGATGTTCTCGAGGATCTTGCCCGTGCCGAGAACGACGCAGGTCAACGGGTTCTCGACCACGTTGATCGGAAGCTTCGTCTCCTCACGGAGAAGAACGTCGAAGCCCCTCAGGAGCGCGCCGCCGCCCGTCATCACGATTCCGCGATCAACGAGATCGGCCGCGAGTTCCGGCGGCGTCTCTTCGAGCGAGAGCTTCAGTCCCTCGACGATCGATGAGATCGGTTCCTGGAGCGCCTCGCGGATTTCCTCTGACGTTATCTTGAGCGTGCGGGGCACGCCTCCGACGAGGTCGCGACCGCGGACCTCGACCTCCATCTCCTCCTCGAGCGGGTAGGCGGAGCCGATGTCGATCTTGATCTGCTCCGCGGTCTGCTCTCCGATGAGGAGGTTGTAGCTCCTGCGGAGGTGGTTCATGATCGCCTCGTCCATCTCGTCGCCGCCAACACGGACCGACGTATGATTGACGATACCGGAGAGCGCGATCACGGCGATCTCGGTCGTGCCCCCACCGACGTCGACGACCATGTTGCCCGAGGGCTTCTCGACGGGCAGGCCCACGCCGATCGCGGCCGCGATCGGCTCGGCGACGAGGAAGACTTCCCTGGCGCCGGCGTGCTCGGCGGAGTCCTGGACGGCGCGGCGCTCCACCTCGGTGATGCCGGACGGCACGCAGATGACCATGCGGGGCCGGACGAGCAGCCGGCGGCGCTGGACCTGGAGGATGAACTCCCTCAGGAGGTCCTCGGTGCCCTCGAAGTCGGCGATGACGCCGTCCTTCATTGGCCGGATGGCCTTGATGGTGTCGGGGGTCCGGCCGAGCATCTCCTTGGCCCTGGCGCCGACCGCCACCACGCGCCCGCTCGACTTCTCGACCGCGATGACTGACGGCTCGTCGAGGACGACACCCCTACCCTTCACGTAGATCAGCGTGTTCGCCGTGCCGAGGTCGATCGCGACGTCGTTGACGAGGCCGAGAACGGAGTCGAAGAGCATACTGGCCTTCCGATCGGACAGCCGAAGCCGCCCCTACAGGTGACCGAGTTCCTTCACGCTGACGTAGCCGGTGCTTGAGAGGATGACGTGGTCGAGCACCTCGATGCCGAGAATCCTGCCGGCGTCGGCGAGCCGCTCCGTTACCATGAGGTCCTCGGGGCTGGGCTCGGGAATGCCGGACGGGTGGTTGTGCACGAGGACGATCGCCTGCGCGCTCTCCGAGACCGCCGCCTTGAAGACCTCTCGCGCGTGGACGACCGACGAGTTCAGCGAACCGATCGAGATCGTCCTGATTCCGAGGATCCTGTTCTTCGTGTTCAGCAGGATGGCCCGGAAGTGCTCGCGGTCGAGGCAGGCCATCTCCTCCTGAAGGAGGTCGGCGACGTCTTCCGGGCCGCTCAGGTAGAGCCGCGGCTCCCGCCTTTCCTCGGCCCAGACGCGCCTGCCGATCTCCCGGGCCGCTCCGAGTCTCCTCGCCGCGGAGCCTCCGACACCCGGGACCCTGGCGAGGCTCGCCGGGTGTTCTCGCGTGATCTCCGCGAGCGAGCCGAATCGCGCGAGGAGCTCACCACTCACCTCCCGCGCCGGAAGCGTCCCCGTCCCTCCTGCGAGAACCAGGGAGAGGAGCTCGAGGTCCGAGAGCCCGACCGGAGGAAGTCCCCCCTGGGTCCTCTCCGCTCGTCTCTCCCGCCGCGCCTTCCGTGCGAACCGCCCCACGATGTCCCCGAGAAGCTAGCACAGGGGTGCTGTTGTCGGCAAGGGGTTTTCGGGGTCGGGGCGGCCCGGGGGTCCCTCGAGAGTCATCGGCTCCGGCCGTCCTCGACGACTGGCCTCCCGACGAGGTCGAAGCCGGCCGCCTCCGTGATCTCGACGTCGGCGAACTCCCCGACCGTGAGCGCGGCGCCCGGGAGCAGGACCACGCCGTCGGTCTCCCACGCCTGACGGGTTGTCCGGCCTGCCGGCGCCGGGCCGCCACCGTCGACGAGGACGCGAACGGTCGACCCGACCAGGGCGGCGCCGGCCGCGTGCGTCAAGTTCTCCATCGCGTCGGCAAGCAGGATCGCCCGCGCCCGCGCGACGTCCCGGTCAACGGGGCCGGGGAGCGCGGCCGCCGGCGTGCCCGGCTCCGGCGAGTATTCGAAGATGCCGAGATGGTCGAACGCGCCCTCCTCGACGAGCTCCAGGAGTTCGAGGAACTCGCCCTCGGTTTCGCCCGGGAAGCCCGCGATGATGGTCGATCTGATGGCGACCCCCTCGACCGTCTCACGGATCGCCGCCAGGAGGGCGCGGACGCCCGCGCCGTCGATCCGGCGGCCCATCGCGTCGAGGATACGGTCCGCCACGTGCTGCACCGGAACGTCGATGTAGGGAACGACGTTCGGGTGGTTCGCCATGACGTCGAGGAGCGCGCGGGTCACGTGCGCCGGGTGCGTGTAGAGAATCCGGATCCACGGCGCGCCGGTTTCGGCGAGCACGTCGACGAGGCCGGCCAGACCTTCCCCAAAAGCAATGTCCGTGCCGTAGGCCGTCGTGTCCTGCGCGATCAGGTTGATCTCCTTGATGCCGGCCGCAACGAGCGATGAGACCTCGCGTGCGATCGCGTCCGGTGGCCTGCTGCGGAGAGGGCCACGGATGTCGGGAATCGTGCAGTAGCTGCAGCGATTGTCACAGCCCTCGGCGATCTTGACGTAGGCCAGGTGAGCGGGGGTTCCCAGGATGCGCGGTGCGTCCTCGTCGTGAGGATCTGCCGGTTCCTCGATGATCGCCGGCGGGACTCCGCGCCTCATCGATTCAAGCGCCTCGACGATGCGGCCGTACGAGGCCGAACCGACAACACCGTCGACACCGGGCGGGATCGCGGGATGGACGCCGCCGAAGCGTTGCGGCAGGCACCCCGCCACCAGGACGGCGCCGAGCCGCCCGGCCTCCTTGAGCGCCAGGCACTCCGCGATGACGCCGGCGGACTCCTCGATCGCCGCGGCGATGAAGCCGCAGGTGTTGACGATCGCCACGTCGGCCCCGTCCGGGCTCGCCACGAGCCGGTGCCCGGCCTCGTCGAGGAGGCCCAGCATGGTCTCGGCGTCGACGAGGTTCTTCGGACAGCCGAGCGTGATGAGCGCGACCTTCATGGACCTCTCCCCTGGCGGCGCCCGCCCGGCCCCGCGTTCCGGCGTTCCGGAGCCGGCCGGTCACTCTCCCTGCGGGAATCCCCGGATCGTCTCGGCTCCGTCGGGTTTCGGGAGCCTGAAGGCGTCGCTCGGAAGATCTGCGTTGCGGCTCGTCTTCCGGATGGCGTAGCGGGTCCGGTCTCCGGATGTCGCGATGGCGACGATCTCGGAGAGGTCGCAGCTCACACGGTCGACCGTGACTTCGAGGCGGGCGGGCTCTGTGCCGGGTCGTCGGCGCGCCATGGCGATCGTGACCGCAGAGTCCTCCGGCGAGGGCGTCGGGCTCTCGGGATCCGGCCGGTACGCTTCGAGGAGCCTCACCGGATCGAGAAGCAGATCGCTCGAGTCGACGGCGGCGACGAAGAACTGGTTCGTTGCGGCGACGTAGACGCGGAGGGTCTCTCCGTTCGAGACGACGCCTCCGCCATCGGCGTAGCGGACGGCGACCGAGGAAGGGCGCTCGAGGAAAAGAACTCCGCTCGTGACGTAGGTGGTGTCGGCGAGCGCCCAGTAGCTCTCTTGGAGGAACTCGATTCGGTGCGACTCGGCGGATCGATAGCGCTCGAGCGTACACTCGATGATCGAGGCCGCGTCTTCGGGCGCCATCGCGCGCGCGGCCGCGGGAGCCGGCCCGACCACGAACACGACGGCCGCCAGGAAGGCGGCCGCTCGGATGAGGATCGTCGATCGTTCCGCCGCGCGGGCGGGGCGCGGGGCGGACTCAGTCCTCGTCCTCATCCTCCTCCTCGTACTCCTCTTCACCGTCATCGTCCTCTTCCTCGTACTCCTCTTCTTCTTCCTCGTCGTCCTCGTACTCCTCTTCCTCTTC
>Ga0272441_10000754_pt1 | contig 71906 bp, 44 predicted proteins | sample SSMProp6N_FD_193582 | JGI IMG/M metagenome (GOLD analysis project Ga0272441, IMG submission 193582) | Marine sediment archaeal communities from Little Sippewissett salt marsh, Falmouth, MA, United States - SSM-Prop-6N | ecosystem: Environmental > Aquatic > Marine > Wetlands > Sediment ...
ACAAACCATGACCCCCTGTGAACCACCGAACCAGAAAACCAGACGTAGTGCCAAGAGCCACTGGCCAAACCGTAAGTCCCTTTCGCAAAAGGAAATACAATTTCATGGTGTCGAAGATGGGTCAAGGTGTCGTCTGATTCGCATGAAGAGGCTGTGCTGCGCGGGTCGCTATAGTTGCGTGACTTCGGAGAGACCTTCGATCTGGTTGTGGGTGACTGCCCGGATTTTCGTTTCCAGCTCGTCCTGGAGGGGGGCGGTCTGGCGGCGGAGGGATTCCTGGAGATGGGATTTGAACTGCCGGCGCATCTTGGCGATTCGCGCGGCGGTCAGAACGTTTCTGACGATCCAGGCCGGGGCGTTCCAGTTGTCGGCGAGTTCCCGGGCGCGTGCCTTACCGTATCCTACGGCCAGAAAGGCTGCGACGGCGCTGAGGACGGCGCCGATGAGCAATCCGACCGGTCCGGTCGCCAGCAACGCCATGCCGCCTCCGCCGCTGACGGCGGCGCCGACGCTGGTCGCCAGCGCCACGACGAACCATCCGACCGTTTCGCAGACGGGCCCGTACAGGTCGGGCGCATCCGGCCGCACCATGTCTTCACCCACGGCAACCTGACGGGTCTGCTCGACCGGCTTGTCTCCCACGCTCAGCCCGTACGAGCCGAACCAGCGCGACAACATCTCGTTGAGCTGGCCCGGCAATCCGAGGCGCAGCGTTTGCAGACGCTCCTGGATGATGTCCCTGAGTTGTGCTTCGTTGTCGGCGACCTTGCCGGCGACGGCGTCCCGCAACGTTTTTACCGAGCCGCCGCTGCGGCGAAACTCTTCCAGCGTCGGCCGGATCGTCTTCTCGAACAGCTCTGATGTCACGTCGGCCGCGACGCCTTCGATGTATTTCTCCGTCACGCTCTCGACCAGGGGCCGGACCTGCGTCTGGCAGAACTCGGGCAGGTCCGCCCGCAGCTTGTCCCGCGTCTCGTCGAACTTCTTCTGCAACGCCGGCAGGATGGCCAGTCCCTGGGCGATGACTGCGTAAGGACGGTCGCTGCGCATCAGGGTGTGGCCCCGCGGCCCGCGATTGTCGTCGGAACAGGGAACATGCAGTATGTCGCAGACGACGTCGGGGATGAACGGCCACTGGCTGCTGCCGCCGGCCAGAATCACCCGGCTGATGTCACCGGCGGCTACGGACTTCTCACTGAGTCCCTGCGTCAGGGACGCGCGGAACCAGCCGATCAGATCGATGGGGTCCGAGGCCTGCATGATTCGGTCGCAGCGCACGCCCATGTCGTGGAGATGGCCCAGGAAGGTCGGGCTGGGCCGATAGGCGCCGGCGCGCTCGACAAAATCCGGCCAACTCATGCCTCGGAGACTGCCGTAGCGGCCGATGGATTTGTTGACGGTCTCGCTGCGGTCGCGCGCCATCGTCAGGGAGAAAAACTCCTTCACTTCCCGGCACAGGTACGAATGGACGTAATACGCGTCGCCCGCCTTTTCCATTTCCTTCAGCGCCGACGGGTTCTGCTCGAGGAACCACTGGAAGAACAAATCGTCGAACAGCCGTCCGCCCAATTCCATCTCGCCCCAGGAGTGGCAGACTTGCAGGCTTTGCAGGAAGGCGAAGTCGCAGGTTCCGCCGCCGAAGTCGATCACGAGGATGCCTTTCTGCGCCTGCTCGGGCGAGAAATCCTTGTGCCAGAGATGGTGCAGCAGGGCCCCTTTGGGCTCGTCCACGAGGCGGACTTTGCCGTAGCCGGCGGTCTCGGCGATGCCCGCCAGTTCGGTGCGAAAGCGGCTCTCCGATTCGCTGGGCACGCCGAAGATAACGTGCTGTTTCGGCGGGTCCAGCACGATATGCCGGCGCTGGGACTGGGCCACGATGGTGCGCAGAAAATCGACGGCGGCGTGGGCCGCTTCGGCGCTGTCGACGATGTCGGGCTTGAACTGCGTGCGCAGTTGATACCGGCTGCGTTCCTCGGCGGAGGCCTCCCCGTATTCGTGCAACGCCTGGTCGCCCACCAGCGGCTCGCGATCGGCGCGGTACAGAATCGTCGTGGGCAGGCCGTCGCGTCCCGTGCCGAAGTCCACGCCGACCGGGGAGATCTGGTCCGCCGGACACTTACAGAAGTAAGAGTTCGTCGTGCCGAAGTCGATTGCCAGAATGCCCGGAATATCCATGTTACGTCCTGTCGCGAACCTTGCGGACGAGCCCGCGCTGCACGACCTTGCCGTCGAAGACCACGGCGGGCCGCTCGATCGTTACTCGGTCGCCCTCGGTGACGTGACCGAAGGTCTCATATTTGCTCTGGAGGTTTGGCTGCCAGAGGAGAGTCTCTTCCTTCGCGCCGGCCGCCGTGAATGCGGGCGCGCCCTGGAGCCCTTCGAAACCGCTGTTGCGGGCCTCCTGGAGCAGCTCGTCGGCGACGACCGCCAGCGATTCGGGTGAGGCCTGGTGCAACGCGTAGATTACCTTCGCCAGCCGGCGGAAGGCCTTGCCCTCATCCGTCTCCGGTTTCTTGGCGCCGGTTCGATGGAAGCACAGCGCCGTCAGAATCGTCACGGCCCACGCCAGCCACTGTTCGATGGCGGCACGCACGGTTTTCTCGTATTCGCCCCGCACGTTTCCTTGCAGCGGTTTGGGCCGGCTAAAGGCCCAGGGCAGGATCTTCGTCAGCAGCCTTATTCGCGCCAGCTTGTGCACGAGCAGCACCGCCAGCAGCGCCCCGACGGGCCCGCCAACCGTCAGTCCGAGGTCGCGCATGTCGAGCGTGACACGCAGGACCGGGGCCAGTAGGAGCATCCCCGCTACCGCCCCGGCCACCGCCGCCAGGGCCGAGGTGATCGCCTTCGTCTCCGGAACTGCCAGCAGTCTGGGAATGTGCGGCAGCCGGGCAACCGTCTCGAATCCCAGCGCCACATGGGCGACGTCGCGGGCCTCGAAATCAGTCCGGCCGTCGATCGTGCCGATCGAAGCGGCCGTGAGCAACTCCTGCTTCAAGAGGGCGTGGGCCCGCGATTGGGCGGCCTCGAAGTCGCCCGGGCCCGGGTCCTTCGTGACACGCAGCGCCGCGAAGTACTCCTTCGTCGCCCGCTCGGCCAGCTCACGCCGCATCGGTTCGGTCGCCGATTGCGCGCCGCTTATCTTTTCCTGCAAATCCAGCATATGTAAAGGTGCGCCGTCACTCAAATATCGCGTTCATACCCGCGCCAACCGCCATTGTAGGACACAAGGCCGCAAACGCAACCGCAAACCCATCGTGGTCCGCGCCGTGACGCGGAGCGGACATCTCTATCCCTGTAGTCGCTACGGGTGGCAGCGTCAAGTCCGAAGGACTTGGCGATGGCGCAACGCCCGGGTTCGTATAGTGCCACACGCAGCAGCCAAGTCCCCATCGCCAAGCTGCCGCTTGACGCTGCCACCCGCCGCAAACCGGACTCCGTCCGCGACGAAGCGGACATCTCTATCCCTGTAGTCGCTGCCCACAGCGTAATATTGCCAGCCGATTCGCCGTACAGTTCCCAGGCGTTGCCCTCGGGCGAATCGGTGAAGCGCATGCCGGGATGCTGTCACAGACACGCGAGGGGCTTCCACGGGGAGGTGCCACGACGAAGGGGCGCGACCGTTCCGTTGACGGGCGCGCCCCTGATGGGCGGGTGTTTTTGGGATGTTTGGTGCGGGTCCGGATCACTTCTTGCGAGATTGGCGTTTGCAGGTCAGGGTGCTCCAGGGCTCGGCGTCGCGGTAGCCCCAGCTATCGAGGCCGTAGATGCTGATCTTGATGGTCTTGGCGTCGAGGTTCCTGTGCACGATCTCGACCTTCTGGGTCTCTCCGTTGGCCTGGACGCCCTCGACTTTCAGGACGGCGTCGCCGTAGTTGTCGCCCCAGGTGCCCTTCCAGATGCCGCCCTGGTTATCCGCGCCGGCCAGGGCAACCTCCTCACTTGAAGCCACGAGCATGGTCATGCCGTGAAACGCAAACTCTCCCATCCTGAAATCCATCACGACGATGTGTTTGTCGAGCCCCCACTTGTAATTGACCTCGACGCGCTGTCCCTCGTTGTCGGTGGCCGTCCATTTGCCCAGCACCCAGTCGTAGCCGTACTGCGTCAGGAAATCGCCCAGCTTTTCTTGCGCTGCGGCCGGGACTGTGCCGATTGCCAAAAGGCTCAGGGTCAACAAGCAGAGATTCCGAATGTTCATTGTGTTCTCCTTACTGATACGAAAACATTGGTTTTGCAGCGGTCTGCCTCCGCCCACAACGAGCGAATCACGCGATCCAAAACGACCACCGCTCGCCCATACAACAACCCAACTCGCCATTTGTCTTTATCGAAGCCCTCTTTTTGTTTCCGGCGGTCTTTCTCAGTCGCAAACACTCCCGTTCTCGATTGACGACTGGGCCGGCGTCTCGTTATTCTCAGCGGACATTGCCCTTGACGAGCACGGCCGCATGAGAGCTGAAACGGAAAGGCAACCGGTTCTTTCGACGGAAGGTGGTTCTTTTGATGACGAAATTCTTGCATGACATTGTGTGCGCGCGGCGCGGGCGCACGGCGTGTGGTTGCGTTTCGGCGGCGTTGCTCGTCCTTTTGCTTATGCCTTGTTTGTCTTTCGGGGCGGGCGGGCGCATTACCCCTGTGATCGAGTCGGTCCGGCAGGCGTACGATTTGCCAGCGGTGGCGGCGGCGGTGATTCTGGACGGTCGCGTGTATGCGGTGGCAGCCACCGGCGTCCGCAAGGCCGGCAGCGACGTCAAGGTCACGCCGGCCGATCAGTTCCATTTAGGCTCGTGCACCAAGGCCATGACCGCCACGCTCATCGCGATCCTCGTCGAAAAGGGTAAGCTGCAATGGGACGCGACGCTGGCGGAACTGCTGCCCGATCTGATCGAGGATATGCGACCGGTCTACCGGGCCGTCACGATTCGGCATCTGCTCGCCCACCGCGCGGGCCTGCCCGGTTCGGGCGCCTCCTGGCCCGAAGGCATGTCGTTTCAGGACGTGCATCGACTGCCCGGCGCGCCGATGCAACAGAGACTGGCCTACGCCCGGCGGATCTTGCGCCAGGAGCCCAAAACGACGCCCGGGGAGAAATACCTCTATTCCAATGCGGGCTTCGCCATCGCCGGCGTGATCGCCGAGCAGACCATGAAAACGCCCTATGAAACGCTGATGGAAGAGATGGTGTTCGAGCCGTTAGGCATGGGCAGCGCGGGGTTCGGCGCGATGGGGACGCCGGGGAAGATCGATCAGCCCTGGCAGCATCGGCTCTCCGACGGCAAATTGAAGCCGATCGGCCCGGGTCGCTTCAGCGACAATCCGCCCGCCATCGGGCCCGGCGGAACGGTCCATTGTTCCATGGGCGACTGGGCGAAATTCGTGCTGGTGCATCTGAAGGGACGTCAGGGCGTGCGAACGATCGTTCGTCCGGCCAGCGTAACCGAGTTGCACAGGCCCGACTTCGAGGGCGACTATGCCAAGGGCTGGGGCGTGAAATCGCGGGATTGGGCCGGTGGTGAGGTCCTCACGCACACGGGGACCAACAACCAGAACTACTCGGTCGTCTGGATGGCGCCGAAACGCAACTTCGCCGTCATGGCGGCCACCAACCAGGGCGGCGGCGACGTGGCCAAGGCATGTGACGACGTCTGCGCCAAGCTCATCCGCGAGTTCCTCACGAAATAACAGGGGTCAGGAAAAACTCTTGTGCGACAGGACTCTGTCATTCCTTCGCCCACGCTCAGGACAGGCTCTGAGGCGCAGGCGAATCGCGGCGCGCCGGGATCGCCTGCGAACGGGAAGTTCTTCGAAGTCGCGGCCCAGATCCTTCACTGCGCTGCGCTTCGTTTAGGATGACAAACCGCGCAAAAATGTATCCGAATCCATGTAAGGTCTTTCGTCAGAAGGTCTCCAGAAAAGAGCGGGGGCCGTCATGCCTGCGAGAGATCGATCCAGTCGATGCCGATCTTGCGGGCGGCGTAGGCGAGCTCCTTGAGGTGGTCGCCGTAGACCATCATCCAGTGCGAATCGCGGACTTCGCTGCGCAGCTTGTTCCAATCACCCTGGATCTCGACGTCCTGCTGGGAGCGGCAGACCTCCAGGAGCGGGTTGTCCTTGACGATGCCGGTGAAGCCGAGCCAGCGGCCGGTGCTGTATTCGGGATCGATGAACGTGACCTGCTGTCCCCTGGGTATCTCGACCTTCGGAGCCGCTCCGTACTCGGATTCGTAGTGCGTCATGATCTGCGCCGGCTCGTAGCGGGCGCCGTCGAACCGGCGCGGGGCGCTGCAATGGGCGCAGGTGACGACGCCGTCGTGCGGGAAAGTCGAGTTGTGCAGAAAAACGGGCCTGCCCGCGATGTAGTGCAGCAGGATACCGGCGGGGATGATGACGAAATCCGACTCGCAGAAGGCCATGAGGCCCTCGTCGTTGATCAGGCTCAGGGACAGACAGGGCGTGGTTTGGGCGATGGGCAGGATCGTGCTCATGCAGTTGCGGATCGTGAAGGCCGGCGCATCGTGCTCGCGCATCAGGTCTTTGAAGATTTCGTGCAGCACGAAGGCGTTGGTCACGAACTCCTTGTCGGTCATGAGCGTCGTTTCCGGCAGCGCGAGGTACGTTTCGGTGCGGCGTTGTGCCTCGGCCAGACGCTTGCGGTCGTTGTGGGCGGCCTTGAGGCGGGCCGTGACGTCGTCGTAGGAGACGTCGATGATGTTGAGGCGGTACTTATCGCGGGCGATCTGCGGCGCATCGGGAGCGTACTTGCCCCAGGGCCCGCCCAGCGCGACGATGCGGGCGCCGATGAAATTCTTGAGCCCGTACAGAGCACCGAGCCGCCAGAGCATCTCGTCGTACTCGTCGACGACCACGTCATCGACGTGGACGCCGCCGTGGTCGCGACAGGAATTTCGCCCGGGCTGTGGCGCGCCCGTTTGCAGGTACCGGGTGCTGAGGGCCTCGTACCAGTAGTAGGCGGTGCCCGACCGATGTCGCACAAAAACGATGGAGTCCTTGTCCTTCTGCCGGGCGAAGCAGGCCCGCAGCGTGTCTCCCGAGCCGGTGGCGGCGTAGACCACGACCACGTCATACTCGCGCTCGTGCGCCCGCGCGGCCTCGGCAGGCGTCCTGGCCGTGACGATGGGCAGGATCTTCGTGGGAAACTCGGCCCGGGCCGACAGCGCATCCAGCTCTTGCGATATGCGTTTTGCTTCGGTCGCGGCGGCTGCGTCGGTTTGCACTCCGCCCCACGATTTCCAGGAGGTTGCGGGCCGCTTCTGGGCGACGCGGTACATCAGGACGGGTTGAACGACCAGCGGCCGACCCGTACAGACGAGCGGCTTTGCGGGGTCCCAGGCATTCTGTCCCTCACCGGCCGAAGCGGTCGAGCCGATGCCCAGAACGCCTCCGGCGATGCTCGCTGTGGTCAGCCCCACGAATTCCCTGCGATTGATCTGATCTGAAGACATGGCATTCTCCTGCATCGGGCCCGGCACAAGGGGTGCCCGGGCACATCGAGATCGGATTCATGCTCCACGTGCGCGACGCCAGTCTACCGCACAGCGAGGCGGGTCTCAAGCGGTTGCCCGCCATTCGAGCTCGTGCCTTGGAGATCCTGTACGTCCCGTCAGGCCGTGGCGGCCGGGACGGTTTCGGGCAGCGTTTGTTCGCACTGGCCCAGGAGGTCATCGGCGGTCAGCGTGTCCAGGGTTCGTCCAAGCCGACGGGCCAGGTTTTCGGTCCAGGTGACCATCGCTTCGACGACATCCGGGTCGAGCTCGTAGCCGGCCGAATCCTTGAGGATCTTCAGCGCCTCGGTGATGCTGCGTGAATTGTGGTAGGACCGGCTGGCGGTCAGGGCGTCGAACGTGTCGGCCACGGCGACGATCCGGGCGCCCAGGGGGATGGCGTTGCGGGCCAGGCCGTCGGGGTAGCCCTGGCCGTTCCATTTCTCGTGGTGGTGCCGCACGATGGCGATTTCGCGCTCGAGGAAGCTCATCTTCTCGAGAATCCGCACGGCGATGACGGGGTGCTGCTCGACGATTTTTCGCTCGTGTGCGTTCAACGTGTCGGGCTTGTCGAGGATGACGTCGGGGATGCCGATTCTGCCGATGTCGTGGATCATCGCGGCCCGCCGGATCAGGTCCACGTGCTTCGGCCCGATCTCCATCACCCGGGCGATTTCCGTGGCGTAGTGCATCACGTTTTCCGTGTGCCGCTTGGCGTAGGGGTCCTTGGCTTCCAACGCCTGAACGAGGCCCCAGATGCTCTCCATGAACATTTTCTCGGCTTTCTCGGAAAGACCGATAATTCGCCGCTGGAGCCGCTTGATCTTGTCGATTTCGATGTCGTTGGTGTCGAGCGACCGGACCATTCCTTCGTTCCAGAGCCGGACGCAGTTTCGCCCGGCGTTCTTGGCCTCGTACAGGGCCAGATCCGCTCGCCTCATGACTTCGCTGGCGGTTTTGTCCCGGTCGGGAAGGCTTTCGGCGATGCCGCAGCTAATCGTCAGGGCGATGTCCTGGTCGAGGCGAATCTGCTGGACCTTCGCGCGAATGCGTTCCAGCAAAATGGTGGCGTCGCCGGCCTGGGTTTCGGGCATGAGTATAACGAATTCGTCTCCTCCGTACCGCGCGAGGACGTCGGGGCTCCTCTTCTCAGCCTGCATGCACTGGGCCATTTTCTTGATGGCTTCATCGCCGGCGGCGTGGCCCAGGGTGTCGTTGATGATCTTGAAATGATCGAGATCGATGATGGCCACGGCGAACGGCCGTTTGTAGCGTTTGGCCCGATCGTATTCCGTCTCCAGCGTGTCTTCCAGCAGCTTGCGCGAGCCAACGCCGGTTAAGGCATCCCGGAGCGAGGTCAGCCGCGCCTGTTGATAACGCAGGGCGTTGGTCAGGTGTGCAACGATGATTTCACGCGTGAGCTTGGCCTTGTACAGCGTGATCTCCCGATTGGACGTACTGGAGGCGGGCAGGCCGCACATGCACAGGAAGCCCGAAAGCCGCCTTTCCGTGCCCGAGGAGCTATCCTTGAGACCCAGGATTTCGAGCGGCAGAACCAAGCGCGGGGGCTGGCCTCCGTGCCCTTCGCATTCGACCGCGATATCGCTCTCGTAGAACCCCCCTTCAGGACAGACTTGGGCCAGCGCCTCGCAGCTCTGGAGATTCCCGTCGAAACAGGGGCAGCGGTTGGAACTGACCATCTCGGGACCGGCGGCGCGATCCTCGTCGCCATAGAGGCAGAGAACGCAATTCTTTGCCTGGAAGAGCTTTGGCGCCTCGACGGCGACGATCTCAATGGCTTCGTTGATATCGATGCTCTTGAGGCAATTGGACATCACCGCGACCTCTTCGGCAGCGGCCCTGTCCTCAACAAGGGCCTGGGCCATGACGTCGCGGGCCGAAAGGATGCCCACGACGACGCCGTTTTCCACAATCGGCAAGTGGCGGACTCGTTTTGCCGCCATGATGCGCCGGGCTTCGCAGGTCGATATCCCGGACCGGCACGAAATCACGTCATTTGTCATGATAAGGCTGATACTCTGCTCGTCGACCGCCTCGGAGCTTGCGGCGACGTGACGTGCCACGTCTCTTTCCGTGACGAGTCCGACGAAACCGCCTTCCCGGTCGTTGACAATGAGACAGCCAACGTTGTGGGAGATCATCCTGGCCGCAGCATCTCTAATGGTCTCTTGCTCGCCGATGGCGATGATCTCGGCGGGACGGCAGTCAGATTTGAGCATTTTTGACCCCTCTATCCATAGCGGTGTTGTATGATTTCCTGAAGTCGTGCAACAGACACCTATACACCTATCGGCGCCGGCCGGGCATTACTTTAGCCGCAAGGCGTTATCTGGCATGTGTTTGCCGGAGCCTGAGCCGCCTGGTGTGCGACGGCGCGGTACACCACAGGCTGGCAGCCGGGCATTCTTACTGGCGCGGCCTCCGTTCTCCGGAAAAGGGTCTCCGGGCCGCCGAAGGGGGTGGGCTTTCGACCTTTGCCCCTGCACATCGCCAGCAGATGGGCGTAGGAATTGATGCAGCTAAGCCCTTAATTTGAAGGACCTTCTTTGGTAAAATGTGAGTATTCGGGTATCAAGGCAGATTTGCACTGGGGAAACCCTGGTGCTTTGGGCTTTTTAGGCCTTCAGAAACGTGATATGACGCAAAAAAAGCGTTACGCAGTGGCGTTGCCGAGGCACTTAAAGGTGTCAATCGCGATTTAGCTAAGGACGAGTGAGCCTGAATGGATGGGCAGGTGAATTACATTGCGTTGGTCGAAACGGCTCGACGAGGCAACAAAGAGAGCCTTAACAAACTGGCGGGGATCGCCAGAGAGCGGTTACGCGTATATGTCTACCGCTTAACGCTCCAGGAGGATCTCACGCAGGAAATAGTTCAGGAGAGCTTGTTGGAAATGTGCAGAGTACTGGGCAAGCTAAAGAGGGCAGATCGGTTTTGGTCCTGGCTGTACGGAATTGCCACCAACAAACTGCGTCGCCACTACCGGACGGAACGAGCGTTGCAGAACGCCGCCGCCCATGAAGAACGACGACGGGGGCCGATGAAAGAGCGGCAGGGAGGATTGGAGAACCTGGTGGGCCAGGAACTGAAACAGATCGTTTCGGGCGCGATGCGGAAGCTGCGAACCCGTCATAAGGCTGTTTTGGTCATGCGCTGTTACGATGAAATGTCGTATGCCGAAATTGCCGAATCGATGGGTTGTAGCGAATTCAGCTCGCGCATGTTGTTCATGAGGGCCAAACGAGCACTGCAAAAGGAGCTTTCGCGGAACGGATTCAGCAAGGGTTCGCTGTTGGCGGCGCTGGTCGTTTTCGGCAAGATCACGGCTCCGAGCAAAGCGGCGGCCGCCCAGTTGACCGTCCCGGCGGCTACATTGAAGGTCGGCTTGCTGGCCGGCGTGGTCGGAGTGGCCACGACGAAGACCGCGATAGTCTCCATGACGGCCGCCGGCGCCCTTGCCGTAGGCACTGCGGTGACGGATTTCACGCCCAGTCGATTTCTCGGCTTCTCCAGCCAATCGGCGACGACGCAGGTCGTCAGCCCGCTGGCGACGCTGAACGGTGGTCCGCAGAAATATGACTACTTTTTCCCGGATGGACCCGGCGGGGCCGTCATGCTGCGAGCCGAGCCCAAGGCCGAAGCGGGCAGGCTAAAACGACGTGTTCTCCAGACTGACGAAGGAAATTACAATTTCCAGGGCAACGTGGTTCACGTCAACAATCACCGAGCCTGGTCCGAGGATTTGAGCGTGATGCGGCTGCCCACGGACAGCTTGAAATTGAGGGCGTTTCTGGCCGAGTGCGAGGGCGGGTACACGGGCCCGAACCCAATATCGGCCCGGGGCGACAAGCTTCTGGTTTCGGTCGAGCGTGACAACCCGTCCGCCGGCCGACCGTGGGTCGTTCGTCACGAAAACGTGCTGGAGGAAGACTACTTCCAGATTGACGCGCTCGTCGGCGCCGCGTTGGTCGATCACCGGGATGCCATGCACTCTCGCGGGTGGACCTACTTCCGCGTGAACGGCCAAATCAACGGGGCAGAGGTCCGCGGTACCGGGAGAATACCCTTTGTGCACGCCTGGGGGATCGAGCGTCGCCCGTGGCTGAAGCTGAAGGTTGGCGATGACGTAACGGTGGCCGATACCGGTCGCAGCGCCTACGTGACCGACGCCGAAGGCACGGTCCTGAGCAAGCACGCCGGCGGTAGCTTCTTCAAGGGGCTCGGAAGGCCCTGGATGGGTCTGCACGCCATCGACACGGTTCGTCGCGACGCCGCCGGTCAAAAGGCCAGGTTCGAAACAGCGCTGTCGGACGACGGCACCGACGTGGAGATCACGGCCGTTAAAGGACAAACCAAACTTGTATACACAATCGATCTCGATGTGGATGTGATTGAGAAGATCGCGTTCTTCGTAGAGGATGCACCGGTCGGATTCCTGGAGTTCGAGTACCTCCAGGAGGTGGAGAACGTCGGCACGGAGTTCGCAGCCCCCAGGGCCAGGAACCACCGAATGTCGCCGAGCCCCGACCAGGGAATGCTCTGGCTGGTACGCCTGGCCAACGGAACGCTGAGTCGCTGATGATACGGAAACAACAGGAGACAGTCATGTCGGAAACACGGTTGATCGGCTGCGGGATGGTGATCCTCGCGACGGCTGTTGCGGCTGTCGCGGCGGGTCCCGGCATCCGGGGAGGTGCCGCCGAGCCGACGTCGTGGTCTTCGACGCTTTCGCACGGCTGCGTAAAGGGATTGTTCCAATGGGATGGTGCCAGGAGGGACCTCGCCGAGGATGTTGCACCGACATGGGGAACCTGGACCGCGACAGGGAGCTCCGAGGAGGTGGCTCCCTGTCCGTGGACTGCCGTCGGCGCCGCCTCGGTTGAGCAGGATACGCCCGTTCGTTTCCGCGGGCCGAGGACGAACCAGCTCGGCCGCATCACAATGGTTTTTGTCAGGTCAAGGTCGCCTCGTCCACTGGGGCCGTCACGAGATACACGTGCCAGGAAGGCAAACAGGGCAACGGATGTGCCCTCGACGGTTGTGGCGTTGGACAGGGAGGTCGCTTATGTCACGACCCACGGAACGGAGAGCTTCGTTTGGTGGATCGGACCGCACGAGGAGGTGGCGGTTCGCCCGCGCGTGACATGCGCCAGGGGGGCGTCGAATTGGATGGTTTGTAACACACTCAGCCTGGACGAGGATGACCTGAGTGGCTCCGGGGTCCGCCGATGGCTCGACCCCGGAGCCTTTGTCTGCCCACCGGTTCGGGACGCGGCGCTGACGCGTGCCGAGAGGTGGGACAGCCGCAATGGTAGTTGCTGGTTGTTTGGCGGTGGGTTTTTGGGTGGGTTTTCCGCCCACCTAAAAACCCGATTTTCCTGATGAAGGAACGTCCATGCAACATATGAATATGATAAAACGTGTGCAACATTCTGGCGTGTCTCTGCTTCTGGTTGTCTGCATCGCCGGCGCGCTTCAGGCCGCCTGGACGTACAGCGACAACTTTGGGACCAACAAGACCGAAGGGGACAGTCACTTCCATTCGGTGTTCTGGACGATGGAGGCCACGCCCCTTCCCGAGCCGTATTTGTTTTACATGGAGACCGGCGGCGGCCGCGGTCTGGTCTTCATCGATTACGATGGCCGGCCTGCTGAGCTGGCTTATCGTTTCCCGCTGACCTCCGCGTTTGCCGGGCAGGCGGCCGAGGGCACGCTCAGCCTCGACGTCTCCTTCCCCTGCAACGAGCAGGTGTCGCAGTATCCCCAGGGACGTCTGACGTATTCGCTGTCTTGCGACGGGACGGCCTGGTCGTTGTCACAGCCGCTCGGAGCCGGTCGCCACAATATCCCGCTCGCCTCGCCGCTGGGAACGTGCTACATCCTGTTCTCCGGCACGCGGGCGATGATCGAGAATCTCCAGGTCTCGCTGGATTCCCCGTCGGTGACCCTCCGTGTCCCGAAAGACTACACCACGATTCAGGACGCCATCGATGCTGCGGGCCACGGCAACGTGATCGAGGTCGAGGCCGGAACCTACGCCGGACCCGGCAACTGGGACATCGACTTTCGCGGCAAACGAATCACGGTCCGCAGCGCCAGCGGCCCGGAGCGAACGATTATCGACTGCAGCAAAGGAACCGTCGGTAATGCATCGCACCGCGGTTTCTATTTCCACGAACGTGAGGGAGCCGATTCTGTGCTGTCTGGCTTCACCATACGAGGGGGGCGGGTCTTCGGATCGGAGATCCCGCCCGACCCCCTGCATTGGGATGATGATCCTTCGCATCCCATCGGCGGCGGGATTTACTGTGAGTTCAGCAGCCCGACGATTGCCGACTGCATCATTGAGGACTGCGGCGCCGAACTCGGCGGCGGGATCGGCGGCGTCGGCGGGTCGCCCGTGATTGTGAGCTGCGTGATCGAGCAGTGCAGCGCCGGCGGCTTCGGCTTGGCCGAATCGGGCGGACGCGGCGGCGGGATCGGACTCGTGGCCGCCTCGGATGCCACGATCTCCGCCTGCACCATTCGGGACAACTCCGGGTATTACAACAGCTTCGGCGCCGGGCTCTACTGCCAGGACAGCAGCGCCGTGGTCTCTGGCTCTACCATCGGCAACAACACCGCGCCAGGCAATCTTCAGGGCGGAGGCGCCTACTGCATCGGCAGGCAAACCGACATTACGTTTCGCAATTGCATCATCGCCGGCAACGAAGCGGCAACGGGAGCCGGCATCTTCACCGAGTCCTCTACCTTCTTTCCCCGGTGCCGCGTTACCGTCATCAACTGCACGCTGGCGGACAACCGGTTCACCGGGCCCGCCTACGCGTGGGGTTCGGGCTCAGCTCTTTACTCGGCCGGCACCGATGTCCTGGTGACCAACAGCATCATCTGGGATAACAGCGGAACGCCCCTTCTGATCGACAAGCCGGCGTCCGCGGACCCCGTCACCTACTCGGACGTCGAGCACGGGTATTCCGGCACGGGAAATATCAGTGCCGATCCCATGTTCAAGTTTCCGCCGTATCCGCATTACTCCTTGCAGTCCAGCTTCGGGCGGTACGACCCGGTGTACAACCGCTGGGTGTACGATCCGCTACACAGCCCCTGCATCGATGCCGGCGACCCGCAGGTTTCTGTCGCCGCCGAACCGCTGCCCACCGGTGGGCGGATCAACATGGGAGCCCACGGCGGAACGGCCCAGGCCAGCAAAGGCGCCGAACATTGGATCTATCACGTGGACGGCACAAGCGGAAGCGACTGGAACGATGGATTGAGCCAAAGTCGCCCCTTCAAAACGATACAGAAAGCCATCGACAAGGCGGAGAACGGCGATACGGTTCTGGTCTGGCCGGGGGTGTACGCCGACCCCATCACCGTCATGGGCAAAGCCATTACCATCCGCAGCGCCGCTGACGCTGCCGTGATCAGCGCCCCGGGAGATATCGGCGTCTCGTTCTACTACGCCGAGAGTTCCCACAGCGTCCTGGCGAATTTCGTCATCACCGGATGCACCGACGGGGCGATCTTCTGCCACGGCACCTCGCCCACGCTGAAGAACCTGACGATCGTCGGCAACGGCTTTGGCGTCACCGGCTATGAGGGAGCCGAGCCTGATATCGTCAATTGCATCCTGTGGAGCAATCGCGACGGAGATGTCTTCCGCGACGGATATCCCTCCCAGTGGCAGGGGCTAATTCGCTATAGCTGCATTGAGCAAGGGGCGCCCAATCCGTGGGCAGGGAACATCAGTGTGAACCCGCTCTTTGCGGATCCCCAGAACGGGGATTATCATTTGCAGTCGCGGTACGGCCGGTACGTTCCCGCAAACGACGCCTGGGTGACCGACAATGTCTCGAGCATGTGCGTCGACGCCGGCGACCCCGACGATGATCCCCGGGCCGAGCACACGCCCAACGGCGCCCGCATCAACATCGGCGCCTACGGAGGAACGGCCTCGGCGAGCCTGAGCAGTTGGCCTCAGTGCAATTGACGGGCGTTCCGGTGCCCTCGCGGGCGGTGAGTGTCACCGGCGTGATCTTTGATATGTAGGCATCCTGGAACGAGCAGGCCTGTGCCGGCGCCGAGCCGGTTTGATCGGCGGTGGCGACAGGTGCCGCAGGCCGATACGCGCCTGTAAGAGAGCGATCTTGGTTTCGGTCCGGGGTGATGTAGGACCCAACGGAGTGAAGTTCGCCAATGAGTATCGTGAACTCGAGTGTGGTGGGAACCCGACGGCCGGTGCAGACGCCGGCACGGGACCTGCGAAGAGCGGTGCGGGGCCGTAGCTGCGACTGGCCCGGTCGTGCACCCGCTCTTCGTAAATATAGATAAAATGGGAATTTTAGTGGACTGGCGAACCAGGGGCAGGGCTATGAAGTACAGTATGTAGTGGTCCAATGGCCTTGAAACCGCAATATGAAGGGTTTTTGGGGGATTGTAACGGGTGAAGAAAACTGCGGCCCAGAGGGCTTGATTATGCTTGTCAGCCCGGTCGCATGGTCATATAATGTGGAGTTGAGCCGGTACAGTCGATAGGTAACAGGGGCTTTTTGGATTCGGAGGATTCAAAAATCGGCCGGAGATGCGATAACATCTCTTTTGGAGCCGGTCGGGTCAGAGCGTTTACGCTCGTGGAGTTGCTCGTTGTCATTTCGATCATCTCGATGTTGATGGCAATTCTCGTCCCGGCGGTCAATGGCGTGCGCAGACAAGCCCGCGCCCTGGTTGGAATGCACAATCAGAAAGAGGTCACCTGCGCGATCAATCTCTTTGCCATGGACAATGGCGACAAGTATCCGCCCTCCGTCGCCACCGTCGGCGTCGACGACAGTTGGAACTGGACCGATCCGCGCCAGATGACGGGCAACAAGCGACGCAGTCCCCAGGTTCACCGCTCCATGAGCGCCTATCTTCAGATCTACATCCCCAACGCCGATACTCTGTCCAGTCCCACCGCCCCGCGGAAGTATAAGCACCTCAACGAGATGTGGGCCGCCGGTGACGACTGGGACAATCCCGACACCCCGGTTGCCTCCGACCCGGCCACCGGCAACTATTGCTTTTGGTGGAACTACATCGGATATCTCGGGGAAGGCCCGAGGCTGTTCCGGGGCCCCCGGACCCCGGCGGCCATGGGCAGGCAGAGCAAGCTGCTGATGAGCGATTACCTCGGCTACGACCACTGGCGCAGTCCAGAACAGTTCAGCAGCAACGTGAAGCTCCGCGGCGGCGACGTGGTCCCGGAGACCTGGCTGCGGGCTTCCTTCTGGTCGGCGTCGGGCGATCCCAATGAGGCCATGCCCGAGATCAAGCTGCGAGCGGCCTACACGGACGGACACGTCGAGACCTGGTCTGGTTCCGAGGCGGTTCCCATGAAGGTGTCGATGGGGGCCCAGGGAGTCCCGCCCTACGACGATAGCTTGGGAAAAGGCATCTTCTTCCTCCCGGAAAACGCCGTACGCTGATCCGCTGGCCCGGCGCGGCCGCCCCACCCGTCACCGTCCCCACAAGATGCCACGCACAAGTCGATCCGCGCTCGCATCATACGGATCCTGATTCGCTCACGCACGGTATGCTATCCTGAGCCCAGCGCAGCGAAGTGAAGAATCCCAGCGGCGATCTCAGGATGCTCCCCGTTCGGAGGCGAGATCCTTCGCCTTCGGCTCAGGATGACAAGATCGCGGCGGCCCGGGGCTATCACTCGCACTTCAGCAGGACGGTGCGGGCCTGGGCGTGCGTCAACTGCTTCTCAATCTCCAGCAGGTCCGCGTAGTCTTCCGACTCGACCATGAAGGGATCCAGCTCGATCTCGTGAGTGAAGACGAGGGTGGCCGCCCCACTGTTGCCGGGGCCCTTTGCGGCCACGCTGACGGCAACGGTTCCACCGCCGCCGGGCAGAGACAGCCGCCTCTGCTGAGGCGCAAGCACCAGGCGCCAGGCGCCCTCGGGCAACTCCACGACGGTCGAGATGCGCCGACGCAGGGCGCCGGCACGATAGAAAGGATTCTCGTGCGTATCGGAGCGCAGGTTGAACAAATGACTCAGTGATGCAGGCAGCTCGAAGTACAGAAAGTCACCATCGCGTACGGCATATTTGTCGACCCGCACGGCGAACGTCTCGACGCCCGGATAGGAATTGAAGTCCGTCACCAGGTCGCCATCGGCCACCGCCGCCTGCGAGATCTCCGCCACTAATTCCTGGTAGTAGCGATTGCGCTCTTCGGGAGGCATTTCCGCGAACATCCGATGGCGACCCGCAAAGGATTCGCCGTAGTTCTTGCGAGCGGCGACGATGCGGGCATCGCCTTGCTCGGTCAGCGTGAAGCGATACTCGTATTGCCTGAGGTCCTGTTTGTCCTGCGCGATCGAAATGGTCTCCGTTCTGCCCTGAGCCAGCGGCAAAGCCAGATGACCGTGAGCCGGCGTGGAACCCAGCTCCGCGTACTGGTTCGTATCGTTTAGATACACCTCGGCCCAGCCGCTGCGGACGCGGACGAGCACCCGCCCAAACGTGTTGTCCGCGGGATATCGTGCCTCCAGACGTTGCAAGGAGGCGAGCTGGGAGCTGTAATCGACGAGGACGAATTCCGGTTTGAGGCCCGCCGCTTCGAGCATGGCGTAGAGCAGGACGGCCCGGTCGGCGGTGTTGCCATACCCGTCGGCGAGCGTGCGATCGGCCGGAGTGATGGCATTGAGGGGCAGGCCGTCGATGCCCGGGCCGGCCGGCCGGATGTTCTTGGCCACGAAATCGCGAATCTCCACGATCCGCTCGGCCGCCGTCTTGGCGCCGTCGGTGATCTCGCGGGCGCGACGCGCGGCGTCCTTCTGCCCGTCGGCCGCCTCTCGCAACACCGCCAGGACGTCCTTCGCGTACGTCTGCCAGTCTCCCGTGGTGACGCGCAGGGTCGGGCTGTAACTGTGCAAAGGCGGGAGGAAATCTTCCCGCTTGATAGCGCCCTGATCCGCGGCGCTCCACTGCCAGGCGACTTTGCGCCCCTGCGGCTGCGTGTCCGAGACGATCGTACGGGAGGCTTCCAGGCCAGGTGCTTCGTCGGCCATGGCAATTCCGTTGTCGTCGATCATCGTGCGCAGAACGATGGAGGCCGGCGCGGTCAACTTGACCGTCTTGTGCTGGATCGGATCGAAACTGCGAAAGACGTGGGTGGTCTCGAAGAAGGGCCGGTCCTTCTTCACCCGCTCGTACTCGTACTCGATCACGCTGCCGACTTCGACGGCTGGCAGACTGACGACCAGCGTCTTGGCCGCCGGATACCGCGGGGCCGAAGCGACCCAGGCCGCGTCCATCAGGTTGATCTCCTCCTTGCTGACCTCCTTGACCTGACCATCGTTGGACACCGTCGCCTTGAGAAGGTTGACTTCCTCCCAGACGGGATTGTAGTCGAGCTTCAGTTCGGCGTTGTCCTTCTTGCCCTTGTAAGTGAGCACTTTCTTCTTGACGTAGTGCGTCTCGGTCCAGCGGTGGGCGTCCTTGAGGTCGTACTCGGCGCGACGGTCGAGGATCACGACGTCGGCGTCGGGCGAATCGGCGCCCGTCTGCCGCGTCAGGATGGGCATCTTGCGACCGTGGTATTCGATCTGCTTGAGGCTGTCCTTCAGTTGCAGGTATTGCTGCGGGTCCAGCTCGACGACCTTGATCAGAAACTCGCCTTCCCCTTCAAGCGCACCGGCCTGGTGGCTGAGCCCGCGTTTCCAGGTGATGGTCTCGTCTTCGATGGGAGCAAACTCGGGCAGCGAAACGAACGAGCCGACCGCCGGATCGATCTGCAGGCTCAGCCGTTCGCGGACGCCGCAGGCGATCTGCGTCTGGAGCGGGAAGCGCCGCTCCTTGAGGCCTGTCTTGCCGATGATGAAGTTCACGATGCCCACCCGGGCTCCCACGTGCGGCACGGGCATCATCACGGTGTCACCCTCGCCGACGAGGACGTCCTCGGCAGTGAATTTCATCCGCACCGACAGGCTCTCGGAGGTGTCCTGCATGTCGGCGGGGCGCAGCTCGAACTCGGTCAGCGTGGCGGCCGAAACGGAAGCCTTGAGCACGCCCTCGAAATAGCGCCGGCGCTCCTCGGGCTTGATCTGCGCGAAGTAGCCGCGATACGCATTGTCGTTGATGCCGGCAAGCTTCAGCTCCGTTTCGGCGCTGAGGTTGCCCTGGGCGTCGATGGTGCCCGTGGTCTCGACCAGAACCATGTTCTCTTCGGCCGGCACGATGGGGGAGGTCTGCAACGTCTCTCCCTCGGGGTGCGCGATCAGATAGCTGCAGTTGCAGAGGTAGCTGGGAAGAAGCTCCTTGGTGTTCTCATCGGTGCAGTCCATCAGCAGGTAGGAGCCGTCGTCGTTTCGCACGGCGGTGATGGCGTGGTTGAAGCGCGTCGAAGGGATTTCCTGATCCATCTTGGGGCCGACGTAGATGATGATGGGGTAGGCCTCAAAGCCCGCCAGACGCAACATCGCTACCAGCAGAGCCGCCTTGTCGCGACAGACGCCGTAGCGGTTGGCGAACGTCAGCTTCACATCGTGAGGCTCGAAGCCCGGAGAGTCCTTCTCGACCGTGATGCCCATGTAGCGCACCTGCTGGGAAGCCCAGTAGAAAATCGCTTCGATCTTCTCGCGCCGGTCGGTCAGGCCCTCGGTCAGCTTGTCCACCATCTCCTGCATTTCGGGCGTGGTCGCCTCCAGGTGTGGCTGGCACAACTGCCAGTACCAGCGTGAGACGGTCTCCCAGTCGGGCAGCGTGCTGACCAGCAGGCGCTGCACCACCGTATGGTACGCGGGCATGTCCGGCTCCGGATACATGCGCGGCACGTCGGCGACCTCCCAGCGACGAACGATGCATCCGTCGTCCTCGCGCTGCTGCTGCGTCACGGTCCCGGCGACGGGATCTCTCAGCGCAATGCTGTGCAAGGGCTTGCTTTTCGGGGCCCGGATCTCGTAGAGAGCATGCTTGATCGGCGCGGTTAGCTCGAAGACCTGGTAGTCCTCCCAGGTACCGGGCATGTGACGCTTCATGATGTCGCGGCGGGACACGACGTGCACGACGTCGCCGATCTGCACGCCCGGGACGCCGACGCGCATGACCTTGATGTTGGGGTTGTAGATGTTCGAGGCCATCTGGGAGCGATCGGTCATGACCTTGCTCTGCTTGTCGATGTCGACGGGCACGACCGTCCCGTCCGGCCGAATCACCTCGATCCGCGCGACGGTAACCTCGCTGTACGGCAGCGTGAAGTGGAAGGAGACATTCTGCTGCTGTCGCCGCCCTTTTTCGGTCAGCACCTTCGTGTAGTTGTCGCTCCAGGTAACGCCCGTGCCGTCCGGCGCGTACTGACACAAGGTGGCGTCATCGACTTGAACCAGGTCGGCGTTGGGATACACCCGGTTTGTTACCTCGGCGGCAGAGGCAAGCACCTCCGCCCGATCGAGAATCCCCTGCGAGTAGTCGGCCCGCGGCTCCGCAAGAACGGGGGCGCACAGAACCGCCGCGACAACGAGGCCCAGGATCATTTTCATTCGATTAGCCATCTTCCGACCTCCACCTCTTTGGGTGTCCTTTTTCGGTGAGTTGCTCGTACGAACCGTAGCGTAATTGCAAAAGCAGTTGAGGTCAATCCCCCGGGTGCCTCTACGGCCGATTGCGATTCTCACGACAAGCCCGGTGCAGGAAATGCGCCAGCGCAATCGCAACGATCAGGACGATCATCACGACCACGGCGGCACGAGAGCTGTAGGCCGCCACCCGCTCGTGAACCTCCCGCAGAAACAACGCCCAGACGAAGATCGCCACGTACGTGCCGGCCAGCACCACGACCATGTTGACCCAGGCCCGCAGGCCCAGCAGAAAGCCGATCGCGCAGCCGACCACCGGCCCGGTCATCCAGAACGGAAACCACACGAACGCGAAGAGCCCGATGATTCCGTATTTCTGGACTTTGTCCTTGTGGGTCTCAGCCGCCTCATGGATGCGGTCGAAGACCTTCTTGAGCCACTTGAAAACCAGCAGATGCCGCCAGCTAAAGACGAACAGCGGGTAGAACAGCAACACCATCACCGTCTCGACGATCATGCAGATGGGGATGACGATTCGGTGGCTCAGGCCCATGGCATAGCCGAAGGCCAGACCGGCGGCCCGCCCGAACACCGCAGCGGTGGCCGTCGTGCCCGTGAGAATCTGCGACTGCTCCGGAGAAAGCACGAATTCCACCGCCAGCCAGAGTAGAAAGGCCACGGTCAGAGCCACTCCCAACAGGAGAATACAACCCTCCGGACCCGCCAGGAGAGCGGCCCTGGAGTGATTCGTCTGCTCCTCAGGACACCGAGTCGCCGTTGATTCCGTTCTGTCACGCAAGCGCCAGTCCTCCGACCGCAAAGCCAATGGTATACGTTCTCCGCCACACAGGACTATTTGTTCTTCTTCGTCAGCGTTACTTCCTCAGGAAAGAGCCGACCCAGGTGCCCAGAAGTCTCTCTTCAAAAACGACGTTGTCCTGCGTGAAAAGCGGATGCCGCGATACGACCGGGCTGCAGCCTCCCAAAAGAACCGCCAGACAGTAGAACAGAACGCCCTTGGCATGCATGGCTACGTCTCCTAACCCTGCTGAAACGAAACAACCGCACGTCTTGCCGTCATCTTACCACCTGCCGGGCTGATAGCAAGAAGACAGCCGAAATTGCCCAAGGCCGAGACCCCGGCGCCTCCCGTGCGGGACTGCGGCGGCGGCGCTACGGTCCGGCGAAAGTGGGTTGCGTTATCTCCCGAAACCCGCTACAGTGCACGGCTCCCAGAATGGGCTGCAACCAACGTATTGACGTCGAGCGAGGAGAAACATGCTTGATTTGGACCTGACCGGGTGGCTCGTGGTAGGGCTGTCCGCCTTCATTGTGGGCGTCTCCAAGACGGGCATTCCGGGCCTGGGGATTCTGCCGGCGCTGCTGATGGCTTACGTGCTCCCGGCCCAGCAGTCGGTCGGCACGCTGCTGGGCATTCTCATTCTGGGCGATTTGTTCGCGGCGGGCTACCATCGCCACAACGCGCGGTGGTCGCACATGCTGCGCCTGGTGCCGCCGGCCTTCGCGGGCATCGTCGCCGGCTTTTTCGCGCTGAAGGCCATCACCAACGAGCAGTTGAAGCCGATTATCGGCGCGATCGTCCTGATCATGCTGGCTTTGAACTACTGGCGCACGCGGGGCCGTAACGACAATCTTCATATTCCCACGCAGTGGTGGTTTGCCGCCAGCCTGGGCTTTGTAGCGGGCATGACCTCGATGATGGCCAACGCCGCCGGTCCCGTCATGATTATCTACCTGCTCGCGATGCGACTGCCCAAGATCGAGTTCGTCGGCACCAGCGTCTGGTTCTTCTTCATCATCAACTGGCTCAAAGTCCCCTTCCACACCGGCCTGGACACCATGACCCTGGCGTCGGTCAAGATCAATCTGATGATGGTTCCGGCCATCGGCGCCGGCGCCGTGGTCGGCATCTTCTTCCTCAAGCGCATCCCGCAGAAGACCTTCACCGCAGTAGTGCAAATCCTCGCCACCGCCGCAGCGGTCAAACTGCTGATCTCATAACACCACCGGCCGAACGCGGCGAAATTGGTTTGCAAAAGCGATGCGCCGTGCCCATCATGGTTCGCATGTCGAAACGCAGCAACCGGAACAATTTCAATCAGGCGCGGCAGCGAATGCTCGAACACGATTTGCGTGGGCGGGATATCGTTGATCCGGACGTGCTGGAGGCGATGGCCGCGGTGCCGCGCGAGCGGTTCATCCCGGAGGGCTACCACGAGCAGGCCTACTTCGACGGCCCTCTGCCCATCGGCAGCGGGCAGACCATCTCGCAGCCCTACATCGTAGCCCTGATGACGCAGGAGTTGCGCCTCTCGCCCGACTGCCGCGTGCTGGAAATCGGCACCGGCAGCGGCTACCAGACCGCCGTGCTGGCCCGCCTGGTCGCGAAAGTCTACACGATCGAGAGAATGCAGGACCTCTCAGCCGCCGCACAGGACGTCCTGGCGGAAGTCGGCGTCGATAACGTGGAGTTTCGCGTCGGCGACGGCAGCGACGGCTGGCCGCAGCAGGCACCGTTCGACCGAGTTATCGTCACCGCCGCGGTCCCGAATTTCCCCGAGCCCTTGATCGCCCAGCTTGGCGAAGCCGGTCGCATCATCGCCCCCCTCGGCCACGGCACCGTGCAGCAACTCGTCGTCGCAGAAAAATACCGCGGCAAGCTGATCGAGAGACACATCTGTAGCTGTCGATTCGTCCACCTCATCGGCCGACACGGCTTCGAACAATAGCCGCACGGGACTGTTTCCAAAAGCAGCGAGAGCCGGGATTCGCAGGAATATGATCGTCCGTTCGCGGGAAGGCAAGACCGCGACAGTGATGTCGCCACAGATAAACGAGAGAAGCACAAGATTGTCATTCCTGCGCAAGCAGGAATCCAGGAATCGAAAGAAGTGAAGTGCTACTTTGTCTACATCCTGGCCAGCAGAAGAAATGGAACGCTTTACATAGGCGTGACAAACAACCTAATGCGCAGAGCAAATGAACACAAGAATGGAGAGATCTCCGGCTTCACCAGGAGGTACGGCGTCAACAGGCTTGTTTACTACGAGACCTTCGGCAGCATCGGCAGCGCTATCACCAGAGAGAAGCGCCTGAAGAAGTGGAGACGAAGATGGAAGATAGAACTTATCGAGCGAGACAATCCAGCCTGGAGAGAGTTGTATGATGACCTGGTCCCATGAATGGATTCCCGCGTTCGCGGGAATGACACGACTCGGATGATCGTTCCAGGTTTGAGGCGCGTCCGAAGCGTGTGGGTTTGAGTGACTGTTATGAGAATCTCTCGCACTAAGATGGGAAGGCAACCCGCTGGTGATGAGTCGCCTTTCATGATAGTATCGTCGATTGTGATGAAACCGGAAGAACAACTACAATCAGGCAAGCAACGGGGATCGGACGCCTCAGAAGCCCTGCGCGACGTTCGGGAGGACGCGTCTTCGGGCACGGGCGCCCTGGATCTGAGCATGCCGGTGCAGTACGTCAAAGGCGTGGGGCCGGCGCGGGCGAAGACCTTCGCCCAGTTGGGCGTCGAGACCGTCGGCGACCTGCTGGAATACTACCCGCGCGACTGGATCTTCGCTCCCGAGAGCATCAAGATCGCTCAGATACAGCCCAACGAACAGGCAACGATTGTCGCGCTGGTCGAGTCCACCGACTATCAAGGCTACCGGCGCGTCCCTCTTTTCGAGGCCATCGTCAGCGACGACACGGGCGTCTGCCGCATCGTCTGGTTCCGCGGGGGGTACCTTCGCAACCAGTTGCAGCCCGGCCAAATCCTGATGGCCTCGGGCGCGGTGGCCCTCTACAAGCACCAGTTGCAGATGACCAACCCGAAGTTCATGCTGCTCGACGAGCAGCACACCGAGCCCGACGCCGCCTTCAGTGGCGGGGTCTATCCCGCCACCGCGCGGCTGAGCAGCCGGCAGATTAAGCGCATCATCGCTCCGCTGCTGGACCGCCTCGAAGGAGCGATCCCCGCGTTCCACGACGCGCGCTTTCGCAAAGAGGCGAAACTCATCGGCCGAAAGGAGGCGTTTGTCTGGATCCACATGCCGCCGGACGAGGAAAAACTGGCCCGGGCGAAGCGCCGGCTCAAGCACGATGAGCTGTTCCTCATGCAGTTGGGCCTGGCGCTGCGCCGCTATCGCAAGCAACATTTCTCCTCCGCGGTGCCGTGCGTCTGCACGCAAGAGATCGACAGCCGGATTCGCAAGCGGTTCCCCTTCCTGCTGACCGAAGACCAGGACCGGTGCATCGCCGAGATCGTCGCGGATATGAGCCAGTCCCGGCCGATGAACCGCCTGCTGCAAGGCGACGTCGGCTCGGGCAAGACGGTGGTGGCCCTGTACGCAGCCCTGCTGGCGGTGGCCCACAAAACCCAGGCCGCGATCATGGCGCCCACGGAGATTCTCGCCTCCCAGCATTTCATCAGCATGGAGAGGTACCTCAAGGACAGCCAGGTCAAGAGAGTGCTCATCACGGGCGGCCTGACCGGCAAAAAAAGAACAAAGATTCTGGAGCAGATCCGACGGGGAGACATCGACGTCGTGGTCGGCACGGTCGCCCTGCTGCAAAAGGACATCGAATTTCGCAAGCTGGGCCTGGTCGTGATTGACGAGCAGCACAAGTTCGGAGTCCATCAACGCGCCGAATTGCGCAAGGACGGCGCGCCGCATTGCCTGGTGATGACCGCCACGCCGATCCCGCGCACGCTGGCCATGACGGCGTTCGGCGACCTGGACGCCTCGGCGATCAGGCACGCACCGCCCGGACGCGGCGCGATCGTCACCCGCTGGGTGGACCGCGCCGACCGGCGCAAGGCCTACGACTTCATTCGTGAAAGGCTCAGGGCCAGGAAGCAGGCCTATTTCGTCTATCCGCGCATCGCGGCGGCCGAGGAGAACGGCAAGGATATCGCCGCGGCCACCGAAGCGTGGCAGGAGCTGAGCCGGCAGGTCTTTCCCGAATTCAACGTCGCTCTGCTGCACGGACAGATGCCCTCGGCGGAAAAGCAGCAGGTCATGGCCGAGTTCCGCAAAGGCGCGATCCAGGCATTGGTCTCGACCGTCGTCATTGAAGTGGGCGTCGACGTCCCCAACGCCACGATCATGGTCATCGAGAACGCCGACCATTTCGGTTTGGCGCAGCTCCATCAGCTTCGCGGCCGGATCGGACGCGGCGAATCGAAGTCGTATTGCCTGCTGTTTGCCGAGACCGATAACGAGGTCGCCCGGGCCAGGCTCGAGGTCATGACGCGAACCACCGACGGCTTCGAGATCGCCGAGCACGATCTGCGTCTCCGCGGCCCGGGCGAGATGTTCAGCGCGCGGCAGCACGGCCTGCCCGACCTGAAGCTCGCCAATATCGTCGACGATTACGAACTGCTGCTGGCCGCCCGCAAACACGCCTTCGCCCTGGCTGGCGAAGACCCCATGCTGACCCGGGCCGAACATCGCAATATCCGCCGGGCGCTCCTGGCCAAATTCGGGGACGCACTGGGACTGGGAGACGTAGCCTGAGACCCCGGAGACGTGCCACCCGTCCCTCACAGCAAACGACGACGACGCCCCGGCCCTCACGATTTTACTGGAATTGACCCGGCAAAAAGTGTAAAAGGCCACTGTTCATTGGACGCCCGGACGGCGCAAATAGAACGCGGCACATGAAAATAGCCTACAAAAACAACAAGATCGAAAAGGGGCTCATGGGCGTCAAAGCCGTGACCTCCGTACTGGTCGTGGCGTCCTTCGTCATCCTCTTCGGCTTCGAGAGACCGCTTATACCGACACCCATCCTCTTCAGGATCCAAATCGGGATGCTGTGCGTTTTTCTGGCGGGCAAGGTGATCCGGTTCTGCAACGCTCGCATCCGGAAGGAATACGTGCTGGCCAACTGGTTCGAGATTCCCATGCTGCTGGGACTGGCGGTGGCCGTTCTCGGTTCCGGGCACTGGTTCGGCCAGGCCCAGCCGGGCCGCGTGCGACATCTGGCCGTCGGTATCTATCTCATCATCGAAGTCACAACCAAAGTCTGCATGACCTCGGTGAGTCTGGCCGCTTCCGGCAAAAATCCAACCAAGACCTTGATCGCCAGCTTCCTCGTGCTCATCGTCACCGGCGGCGGACTGCTCATGCTCCCCCGGGCTTCCACGGGCGAGCCCCTGCGCTTCGTCGACGCCCTGTTCACCTCGACCAGCGCCACCTGCGTGACCGGCCTGATCGTCAAGGACACCGGCAAGGACTTCACCCTCATGGGCCAGATCATCATCCTGGTGCTGATTCAACTGGGCGGTCTGGGCATTGTCGTCTTCGGTGCGGTGTTCGCCCTGCTGCTGGGCCAGGCCCTGAGTCTGCGCGAGTCGGTGGCGATGCAGGATTTGCTCAGCACGCGCACCTTGAGTCGAATCGGCAACATGATCGTCTTCATTTTTGCCGCGACCGCCGCCATCGAAGCGCTGGGCGCCGTCAGTCTGCTCGAAATGTGGGACAATGTTCCCGGGTGGGAGCCGGGCGTGCACTCCCGCTGGTTCTGCAGCATTTTTCATTCCATCAGCGCGTTTTGCAACGCGGGCTTCAGTCTCTTCACGGACAGCTTCATCGACTACAACCGGAACTGGCAAATCTACGCCGTGGTCTGCCCTCTGATCGTTATCGGCGGCCTGGGCTTCGGCGTGCTGTACAACCTCAGCAATGTCATCACCGATTACGTCCGGCGTTTCTTCAAGAAACGATTCAACCGGCAATGCCGGCTCTCGATGGACCCGCCCAAGCGCGTGCGCCTGCAATCGAAGATCGTGCTGAGCGTCAGCGTTATCCTTATCGTCCTGGGGACCGTGTTCATGCTGCTGTTCCAGCAGTACGCTGCTGCGAATCCGCCGGGCCGCAGGCCGGACGTTCTGGGCGCCCTGTTTCAATCGATCACCGCCCGCACCGCCGGTTTCAATACCGTCGACGTCCCGGCGCTGGCGCCGTCGAGCAAATTCCTCCTGATCCTGCTGATGTTCGTGGGCGGCTCACCAGGCTCCACCGCCGGCGGGATCAAAACGGTCACCCTGGCCGTGATCGTGATGACCGTCTTCGCCACACTGCGCAAACGCGGCGAAGTCGAAATGTTCAAACGCTCGGTCCGAACCGTCGTCGTCGGTCGCGCCATCACCGTAACCATGCTGTTCATCATCGTGTTGTTCGGCACCACGATGCTCCTGAGCGTCACGGAAGCATCGTACCGCAACGGGGACTTCACGATGCTCGACATCCTGTTCGAGGCCGGCTCGGCCCTGGGAACCGTAGGTTTGAGCACGGGAGTAACGCCTGCTTTGACAGACGCCGGCAAGTTCATTATCATTGCCGTGATGCTGGTTGGACGGCTCGGCCCGCTGACGTTGCTGGCGGCACTGACGTTCAACTTGAAACCGGTCCGGTACAATTATCCGGACGAAGCGATCATTGTCGGCTAAGATGCCGCTCCGCCGGCTCGGGCGTGACGCAGCGGCAAGGAGTCACTGGATATGAGGCGTTTTGCGGTCATAGGCTTGGGGCGGTTCGGCCAGAAGCTCGCCATTGCGCTGGCGATGAGCGGGGCCGAGGTCATTGCCATCGACAGGAATCGGAACGAAGTCGAGCTGATCCGCGATCAGGTCAGTCTGGCCGTGCGGCTCGACGGCACCGACGAAGAGGCCCTCAAGTCCCAAGGCGTGGACAAGACCGACGTGGCGATCATCGCCCTGGGCCAGGAGAGCTTCGAGGCCGCCATTCTGACGGTCGTGAATCTGCGGCAGATGGGCATCAAGCAGATTTACGCCCGCGCTGAGAGTCTCATCGCCGGCGAGGTCTTCTCCAAAGTCGGCGCTACCGAAGTGATCTATCCGGAGATCGAGTCGGCCCAGCGCTGGGCCTACAAGCTCATCGCCCCGCAGATCGGCGAGAAGATCGACTACGCCCCCGGCTACAGCCTCGCCCGCATCAAGGCGCCCCCCAGCTTCGACGGCAAGACCGTCATGGACCTCCAGCTCCGCCAGAAATACAACGTCAACCTCGTGCTGATCAAGCGCGGCGACGAGGCGCGCGCCAAGAAAACGGAAAAGGGCCCCAACATCAACGTCCCCATGCCCGGCACCGTCGTCTACCAGGACGACATCCTCATGGTCGCCGGCTCCGATGCCGACCTCGCCAGCCTCCCCCAGGAATAGCGACCATTCTGTTTCTCAAGAGCGCGAAGAAAACGGTCGTGGATTCGGAAGAGAAACGATCATGAAGACAGAAACGCGATCTGTTCCAGTCTCCGTCGTTCTTGTCGTCGGCTTTTTGCTTGGGCCGGGCTGCGAGAGGAAAAAACCACGGAGCCAGCCGAGCGACGCCACTGCCGACGTTGTCTGTCCCCAGCTTTACCAGAGGTCTGACTCTCTCGCGAATGCCTTGGCCTTCATCGAGGTCCCCCAAGACCGTATGGAATTGTCACTGGCGTCCGTGAGCAAAAGAGGCCACCTGGCCGACGACCAACAATTGGTCTTCGCCAACAGGCTCTTTGGCCTGCGCCGGAGCAGAGACACGGAACGGTTCAAATCGCTGCTCAGTGACGCTACGCGAAGGGAACTCAACGAGCCCGACAACAGCAAGCAGATGGTCCGCCATCATTTGAAAGAGATCCGAAACGGAACCTTCCTTTACGGTGAATGGGACGTCAACTTCTTCGCCGCATTCCACGCTTTGACGCGAGATGAGCTCGACATGCTTGCCGAGCACGTGAGCTTCGCCCAGCCCCCGACACATGCCATCACCTTCTATCACTTCCACAAGCCCAACACCATGTTGATCGGCACGCGTCAATACTTGATCCAGGACGGAAACTCATACAGGATCGTAACGGAGACCCTGCGGAAGCCCCCCAATGCCCCGGATACCGACCCATAGGAACGGAACTTAGGGCATGGGGTGGGTGAACTTGATGCCGTGAGCGTGCGGGCCCCCGCGAGCGAAAGCATGGGCCCCGATGGACAGATTGCAGTGATCTTATGAGGCCTGCGTTCTCCTTGTCTTGCGCGGAGACTTCGAGGGCAATGCGACGAGACGTTCTGGATGCTCCTGTTCTTGCTTGCGCAGGTCGGCGGCGATGGCGTGCAGGTCATAGTCGAACTGCCTGGCATATTCCTGACGAACCCGCCGCACTTCTTCAACGATAGGGTCGCCCAACATAGCTAATCCTCCATCAGTTCCTCGGGGGTGCAGATAACGGGGCAAACATAACCCGCCTCCGCGTCGCCCGCCGCCGCTTCGCGATACACAAGCTCCGAGACGACCACATCAAAACGAGACGCCCGTTCGTCCCACCACTTATTCGTGAGCTTCTGGTGGGCGGCGACAATCGTGTCGGTGCTGATCCGACCCTTGAGATAGCTTATGACGCTGGTTTCGATATAGATGCAGCCTTCTATACAACCGATTATACCGCAACAGCGAAGAATCACAAGCTGTGAGCCAAAGCTCTGCCCGGGCAAAACCGCAGGAACACCGGCGCCGGTTGTCGTACGCCTGCTCAGATTTTGCGGTGCGGACGGAGGGGGGGAGGAAGTTGACGGTATCGCCTGACTGCACCCGATCCTACCAGATCGCATGCCTTTCCCACGAGGTCAGATTCGTCACCTGCATGGCTCCGTCAGAGAATACCTCCGTGCCGATATCGTGGATGCTGTTGTGCATGTACTGTACCCCGTAGCGCTGCCCGTCATTGACAAAATATTCCAGGATCGCCCTGTCGAGGAAGATATGCAGCGCGATCGATCCATCCCGCCGCAGGCCGACCGGAACGATTGTCGTGCGCTCGTGATGGCCCTCGACGTATAGATTCCCATCATTGTAACGCATCATCACGGCGGAACTGCCGTCCGCGTTACGACGCAAGCGGATTCCGCTGTTTCCCGTCTTCGCGGGCTTGAACTCGAGAACAAACTCTCTCGTGTGCCCCTTCATCTCCGGCAGGTCCACGGCTTCGGCGTTGAGTGTAAATGGCGATCGGACGCGTTGCGTTCGGCGCAGGCAAGCGAGTTCCGCCACCGGCCTGTAACCCAAACCGCCGTCGGCACGGATGAACATCTCCGTCGGCAGGCTCATACAACCCGCCCATCCTCGTCCCGGTTCATCGTAATGAACCCTTCGACTGATCCAGGCCATAAACAGCGCCCGGCGTTGCGGACCGTTAACGATGATGTTCGATCCCCGCGCGTTGTCGTTGCCGCTGTATACCAGCGGACCTTCTGTCTCGGTGAGAAACCGGTAGTGCGCCCAGTCGATGGTGCCGATGTACCACTTGGTGTGTAGCAGGAGGACCCATTTGCTGGCGATCTGAACCAGGTTTGGGCAAGGCGAGGTGTGGTCGCTGAATCGCCCACGGTATTGCCAGTTGGTCAGTGTCCCGTCGCCGGCCTCGTAGAGATGCAGGCCACCAAGTTTGTCTTTGCCGTTGAAGGACGTGGAAAGCAGCCACGTCTTGCCTTCGTGTTGAAAGACGAAGGGATCCTGAGCCGAAAATCTCTCTCCTGACCCGGTCGTATGGGCCACGACGGGATTGGCTTGAAGTTTCTCCCACGCAACCATTTCGTCCCGACTAATCGCAGCCCATTCCTCGCGATACTCGTGCCCTATGCTGGTGTAGAACAGCATCGGCAGGCCGTCATCGGGCCGAATGGCGCAGCCGCCGGAGTAACAATGCTCCTCGCCACGCTCGTAGGAAGGCCACAACGCGATCGGTTGATGTTCCCAACGAACGAGGTCCCGGCTGCGGGCGTGCCCCCAGTGCATGCACTCCCAGGTATCGGCGTATGGATTGTGCTGATAGAAAACATGATAGTACCCACCGTAATAAACCGAACCGTTGATATCATTCATCCATTGGGCCGGCGGCCGAAAATGATAGACGGGCCGGTTGGGATCCCGCCGGGCCTGGGGGACCGCCTTCTGAATCGCGCTCATAGCCAACTCGATGGGTGTAGCAGCCTCGGTTACGCATGCGAACAAGACTACAAACCCTACAACTAAGCATCGACAATGCATACGATCTCCTCAATTACATCTTGAGCCATTTCTTCTTCCGAGCAGATCCCGTCTTCACAGCAAACGGAGACGAAGCCTGCTCTCGATGTGCCCAAATCCCGTTCATCTGCCACACGTCAACCGTAGCCTGTACGCCGCCCTCGGCGTAGGCTTCAATTTCCAGTGCGTCCGCCGCGGGGTAGATCACGCGGGTCACGGTCTTCCTGCCGCCATTGATGAAAACCTCGGCGATCGATTTGTCGAGGAAGACCTGAAGATCGATGGCCTTCTGATCACCTTCGGGAGCGATCTTCAGCTTCGTGCCCAGCACATCGAGCGTGCCGTTCGCGTAGCGAATATCCAGACCGCGAACACGCAGTCCGCACGCACCGGCGTCTGCATTCTCGAACCTGGCCACGACCTCGACGGTGTCTCCCTTGGCGATCAACTTCTTGCCGTGAGCCACAACGGCGTTCTTGTGCTTGCCGCGAAGCTTTGCCAACTCAGGGACGGGCTTTTGAACCGGATGTCCGTCGACGCCCAAAGTCACGACGCGGGGCAGCGCAAAGCAGTTGTTCCATCCTTTCGCCTGCCTGGTGCCTGTGATCCAGGAATAGGTAATCGCGCGGCCCTTGTCATCGATCGAGAAACTGATCGTATGGTAGTTGCCCGCCTGGTCCAGCTTGCCTTCGTTTTCCCTGGAGAACTTCGCGGTCTCCGGATCGAAGGTACCGATATAATACCGCGGCGGCGCGCCCCGGCTCATGACGTAGATCCATTTGTTCCCGGCCGGAATCATCTGCGGACAATCCCAGGCGTAGTCACACATGGTGCCACGGTACTTCCACTCGGTCAGTTCCTTGTTCTTGGCCTCATAGATCGGCGCGACCTTGCCGGTGATGCCCAGGAGCATAAAGGTCCGGCCTTCGACCTTGAAGAATGTTGGATCGCGGAGGTATTTGTTCCATGGGTAACCGTCGATATTGTTCGGCAGGCACGGTCTATTCACCGGGTCGTCGGTGCTCTTGCCCCACTGGATGAAATCCCTGTCCATCGGCTTGAGCATGACCTGTCCGTTGAAGACCCAGTCGAGCCTGCTCTTGGCCTGGTCCTTCGCACGGACCCTGGAGACCGACGTGTACCAGAGTTGCCATCGGCCCATGCCGTTCTGGACCGCGCTGCCGGAATAGCAATGGTCTTCGCCCTTATCCTTGTCCGGCCAGACCGCGACCGGCAAACGCTCCCAGGTGACGTTGTCCCGGCTGCGAGCGTGGCCCCAGTACATGTGGCCCCACCCGTTGCCGTAAGGGTTGAACTGGTAGAAAACGTGGTACCAGCCATTGGCATAGAAGGCGCCGTCCGGATCGTTGATCCATCGGGCCTCCGGCAAGAAGTGATAGACCGGCCTGGTCGGATCACCGTTGGCAACCGGAATTTCCTTCTCCATGCCCAACCGGGCCTTCTTGATCGCCTCGGCGTCATGATGCATCACCTGCATCGCCTGCTTGTCCACAGACGGCGTAACATGACCCGACGGCTTCGCCCCCTCGGTTGCGGCAGCCGCAAGCCCGACAAAAGTAACAAGTCCAAGCAGTGCAACAGCATATTTTGCATTTCTCAGCATAATCATTCTTCCGTGCCTTTCTCACTCGCGCTGTATGCGAGACACGTTGGAACCGGGGCAGATGACGCCAATCCACGAACGCAGGACCAACCCTTCACCCCAATCGACACAACGCTTCGGCCCCAACACCCCGAAGGACGAGACCTCCGGGCGCACGAAGTCTTGCGGTTACTTGTCGTCTTCCCCGATAACGATGCGCCAGTGCGTGCCGAGAAGACTGGTCTTCTCGCCCGCCGTTTCAATCTGATAGTAGACGGTGTAAATGGACCCATCGGGCAACTGCACGGAGGCGGGATACCCTAAGTCGCCGTTCATGGCCGGGGCGATCTCGATCTCATTGTCGATGTCCCAGGTGACGCTGCCGTCGCGGCTGATGCAGGCGCGCTCGCCGTACGGTTTGCGGCGGACGCCGTAGGTGCAGAGCAGCCAGCCATTGTCCAGAACGAGCAAGTGACCGGGGTAACCCCAGATTACGGTCTTGTGCGTCGTGGTCCAGGTGCGACCGCCATCGGAGGACTCGGCTTGACGCAGGTACCGATCGCTGGCGCCCGGATGACAGCGGATCACCATCACCAATTTGCCGTCCGGCAGCTCTGCGACGTGCGGCTCATGATACTGATTCTCCTTCACATCCGGCCCCATGGGAATCGTAGAGATATAGTGCCACGACCGGGCGTCATCCTTCGATTCCATCACGCCGATAACGCGGTGGCCACCTTGATGGCCCATGCCGACGAAGAGCAGCCGCCCGTCCTTCAGTTCGATGGGGCCATGCGGCGCCGTCACGTCGATCCGCACCGGCTCTTCCCAGGTCTTCCCGCCGTCTACCGAGCGCCGGGTCCAGTTGCCCAGCCATTCCCTTCTCGTCTCGGGGCCCAGCTTCTCGACGTGCCGCCGCCAGGCATCATTTCGGTGTCCCAGGAAGGCCAGTGACGTAAACCAACTGATGACGAGCGTCCCGTCCTTTGTTTCGATGATTCCGGCATCACGGTCGTCGAGCGGCGTGTTGTTGATCGTGATTGGTTCGCTCCACGATCTTCCCTCGTCGTCACTGCAAATCATCTCCGTCTTGCCCCACGGACAGACGTGAAAGTCTCGATCCCCCGAGAAGACAGCAATCAACTGGCCCGAACGACACCGGCAGATGGTAGGCCAGCCGATATACCGGCCCGGCTCCTTGCAGATGACCTTGGTTGCCAGGATTTCAGTCGTATACGGCGTCTCGCCCGCGCCCGCAACAACGGCAGAGACAAACAACGACAGCGAAACGATTACACGTCTCGTACCTCTCATGTAGACTCCTTCCTGCGGCCATATCGGCTGCATTCTTTCACGATCTTCTCACTCGTGCCACGCCGAGCGTAGCGACCGCACGCGGATCGTTCGGACATGTGCGGCTCCACCGGTGGCTTCCATTACGACGGTCCGGTCCTCCGGCTTCGGAATGAAACCGTGCGAGATGGCGACCTGGCCCAGGTCGGCGAAGACCTCAAGGGACAGGCGGTCCACCAGCACGCGCAGGCGCAACGGCTTGGAAGCAAGGGCAAGCGGCGTTGACTTGTCACCGCAGTGCAGTCGGCCCGCCTCGCGGTCGTACCGAATCCGCGTACCGCGTGCTGTCAAGTCCAGACTCTGCGCTTCCCGAAGGTCCGCCACAAGCTCAATGTCGAAGAGTTCGCCGGTTACGCCTGCGAGAAGGTTGTCGCCCGGCTGGAGCGGAACGTGATCCCGCGCGACGAGCACGCGATCATACAGTCGCGCAATCTCGCGAACGGGCTGTCGGCAAACGCGCAGTCCCTCAGGTAGGCGGCGCAGTGTCAGTTCGCAGGGGAATGTCATTTGCTGGTTGCAGGGCAAGTCCGCGGGGAAACCGCCCCACTGCATCCAGGCGATGTGGATCACCCGATCGTCGCCCGGGGGGCTGCCGTGCCAGCATTGCGAGGCATAGAAGTTGCCCCAGTCCAGCCGGCCCTCGCCTGCCTGCTCGTCCTCGCAGACGCGCCGGCCATCGAAGCGGCCAATCACGTACCGGCCGTTGCCCGAGTGAAAGACGCACTTCCGCTGGTCTTCCCCCTCCACCGGCAATTCAAACATCGAAGGACACTCGTGCAGCTTGCCGTCGTAGACGCTCGTGCGCGTCCAGTGACGCAGGTCACGGGAGCGATAGAACAGGAACGTGTCGGGCTCGTCGGGCCATATGAACGAGATCAGTATCCATTGCTTGCTCGGCTCGTGGCGGAAGACATAGGGATCGGCATGTTTGGGCAGAAAGGGATTGCCGTCCCAGTGCGTCCACGTCCGGCCGCGATCGCAACTATACGACAGGCTCCCGGCCCAGAAGACTACGAAGACGTCCTCATCTCCCTCACCCAACCCCGCCTTATTGCCATAATCGACGATGCCGCTGCCCGATCCCGAACGAATCGGCGTGACCGGCAGGTGCTCCCAATGGACGAGATCCCTGCTCACCGCATGCCCCCAGTAGGCGCTGAGACCCTTCGTGGCCCAGTGCGGATTCCGGCTGGCGGGATTGTACTGGTAGAAGAGGTGGTACTCTCCATCGTAATAGATCAGTCCATGCGGATCGTTGGTCCAGTTCCGCGGCGCGGTGAAGTGAAACTGCGGGCGATGGGGCTCCTCGTAGATCGGCGCCTCGCGCCGTATCTCTTCCCCCATACCGGACTCGGAGGCCCAAAGGGAGGCATCCAGCCCCGCCGCCGTCGCCGTGATGAACGCGAGACCGGCACAAGTCACAAGGGCAAGCACCCCCCGTAGTTCCACAGCGCGTTTACCCCTTCTCAGCATAATCATTCTGGGAATCTTTCTTTTCGTAGTTCCCGTCCGGCTTGAACCTGAAGACGATCCAGGCCCGCAACGGTGGCTTTTCTACAACGTTGCGCCCCGGACGCGGCAAGACCGCGCCAGTGGTGATACGACCGGCGGAGGGAGACCTCTGTTTCGCCGGCACTCGGCATGGCGAGGGACACGCCCGGAACCGGATTGTGCTCTTGCAGAATCTGCAAAAGGCCCAACCCCCGATGGAATAACCATCGGAGGTCAGGCTGGCACCAACATAAGAAAAAAAACAGAAAGGAAGCCCGGAAGGCGATTGAACACTCGTCGTGCAGATTTCTCATTCTGACGAACCTCTTGCGAGTGACCATTTCACCTTCACACGACGCTGCCTCGAACAAACATCAGGGCCAGATCGATTCCAGTTCGTAGATATCCATCGACTCGACCCGCGCCTGGCCTCCGGTGGCGGACAACTCCAGCGAGATCGGCTTGTCCACCAGGTGCACGCCCATGGGCATATAAACGCGGCCGTGATTGCCGAAGATCTCGATCGAGGTCCGATCCACGATCAACTCCAGGGTAATCTTCCCCTCGACGGGTTTCAAGGAGGCCTTCTTGCCCTGGCAGATCAGTTCCTGGGTCTCGGCCTTGTAGACCACCGGTACTCCCCTGACCGTGAGTTCACAGCTCTGGCAGTCCCGGACATCGAGCTTCGCCTGGATATGCAACAGTTCGGCGCGAGTATCCACGTGGAGGTTTTTCCCGGGTTCCAAGGTACGGTTCCGCCATTGCCGCTGGTCCCGATGCAATGTCGCGATCTCCCGAGCCGGCTCGGCATGCATCCGCAGACCGGCATCGGTCGTGTGCAAGGTCAGATTCACCGGAAAGAGGATCATCTGGTTGAACGGCATCTCCGGCATATTGACCCGGCCCCACGCCATTTGAATGCGCCGGCCGTCGTCGGCCGGAATGTTGCTGAAGGTCTGGGACGCGTAGAAGCAGTTTCCGTATTGGAAGCGAACGGGGCCTTCCTCGGTGACAAATTCCTTCCCGTTGAACTGGCCGATCAGGTAATCGCCAGCGGCTCCGTACAGGATCCATCGCGTGTTCTTCGGATCGGCGTCCACCGGCAACGCGAACAGTTCGGGGCACTCATGAAAGCATTTCAGTTTGCTCTGAAATTCCCACGACTTCAGGTCTTTCGAGGTGAAGAAGCCCATTTCACTGCCGTCCAGATACAGGACCATCACCCACTGATTTGTCGCATCGTGCCAGATGACCTTGGGATCGCGATTGCTGCCGTTGATATGTTCGACAACGGGATTGCCCTCATACGGGGTCCAGGATCGCCCGCGGTCGTTGCTGTAGGCGATCGACTGCGTGAACGGCTGGCCGGAGGATAAGGGATTCGTGCCGCCCGCCGAGGTATACACGCAGACCAGGACCTTTTCGTCGCCCGTCTGGAAGCCGGCGGTATTCCGCTCGTCCACGACGCCCGAACCGGAGAAGATCGTCCCCAGATGATCCGGATGAATCGCGTCGTCCAGCTCCGTCCAACGGACCATATCCTCGCTCACCGCGTGGCCCCAGGTCATGTTGCCCCAGTTCCACCCGAAGGGATTGTGCTGCCAGAAAAGGTGGTATTCGCCGTCGTAATACATCATGCCGTTCGTGTCGTTGTTCCAGCCGCGACGGGAGGTGAAATGCACCTGCGGCCGCAGACGCTCCTTGTACACGCCCTTCTGGCCCGGAAAACTATCGGCCTGGAAGACCACATCGAAACCGGAGGCGCGAAGCGGATCGTACCTGTCGATGCGCAAGGTGCCCTTCTTTCCTGCAAACGGACTCACGTCGAGAAACACCCAGTAGTCCGCTTCTCCGGAGGCCAGCTCGATGGTGAATTCACGCACGACCTGCCCATCGATGAGCAGATGGATCAACCGCTTGGCTGCCCCCTTCTTCACGGGGAAGTTGAGATAGTGATCGCGAAAGACGATTTCGCGGGTCTTCTCGGGCAGCGGCTCTCCTTTCTGTTCGGCGGTCGTGCCGGTCCGTGTCTCTCGCTTCTGGTTGCTCTGGACAAGATGGTCGACGTTGACATGGCCCCAGCCCCCGGTATGCTGGTCCACAATCTGTAGCCGCGCGACCTGACCCAGAAGATCGGCAACCTCCCAGGAGAGCCAGTCCAACGCTTCCGAGCCGCCTGGACGGTCGTTTGGCCCGGTAGCGGTGCGGACGATTTTTCCGTCGACAAGCAGATTGATGCAGGTTTCGCCCGGATGCATGCCGCCGCCGATCAGGAAGTTGATGTACTTGCGTTCGATCTTGAACGGTGGGGACGTCAAGGTCCCGGTGGTGCGGTCGCCGTTAAAGAAGGTGTTGACGAGCCCCTTGCCTTCGTACCCCGAGACGTCCATCTGGCCACCCAGCGTGCCGCGGGCCGGACCGGGACCGAACGCCTCACCGGTGACCTGCCAATCGCCGTAATCCGCCCCCTCGAAATCGGCGATCACGATGTCCGGATCCGCCGCGCGGGCCGGCCCCGAAACAACCAACAACATCATTGCGAAACACACATACTTCAGCATTGTTCTTCTCCTTTGTTCACAAGACTTCCGAACTTCCGTGGTCTTCGGCCTAAAACGTTTCGGCCCCTTACGTAGACCTACTGCACCCACTATCACTACGGGACGGTTTTCGACGCGTCCCGATATCGTACGTCCCTCCCGAACGCCGCCCGAAGGAAGAGCCATTAGCTCGCCCTGCGGGCCTTGGTCGCTACCGGGCGATCCGAAGAAGAGGCAGCCAGTCACCGCAACCTTCACCGGCCCCCCTCCTTGAGCCCCTGCGTCTTGGCCACATACTTCCTCTCACGAAGCTTCTCGATCTCCTGAATGGGTTTAGCGAACATAACTATCTTCAACTATTCTTCCTCCGTAGAAGTATTCATGCTTTCAAATGGACTTCGGTTCCTCTATCGACAACAAGAGAAAATCAAGTATCCTGCTATTGTTCGTAGATGGTTCTCATCTTCCACGAGTCGAACTGGAGCAACCGTGCGTCGCTGCCGGTTGCCCGGATTGAAACGCCGTCGCTATTCTCAAGTGTCGGGTACGCTCGCAAGAACATCCATCGCTGTTTGTTTATGAATACTTCAACCACGCATCGGTCTACGAATATCCGCAGATCGAGCGGCTCACCTTTCTTGCGACGGAGGGGCGCGACTTCCGGCTGCTGCTTTTTGAGACCTTGCATCAAAGACATCTTGGAAACGTCCAATGTTACGCGGTCTGCCTTCTCTTCAACGCCCAGGTCGAAACGAATCGATGTGTACTCTGTTTGGGCCGGATCGCGGAAGACTTTCAATTCAAGCGTTTTTGCCGTCCTGGGGTCAATTCTCAGTTGCATGTCCATCGCCTTGCCATGGACCTTCTCCAGAACGACCTCTTTGTCAACGGGTAACGTTCGCGGCGACAGCTTCACGTGCGACTTCTCGTCGCGAAGCTGAGTCAGGGACGCGGCAGGCTGAACGATGAGCATTTTGTCCTTGCCGAACGTCAGGTGTGCCGGAACAGACATGATTTGATTGTAAAGGAAACCCCCGTGATTTGCCGCGGCGTTGAAGATAACGTACGCGCCGCCCTTGCTGTCAGGGAATGCCGAAGGAGCGTGGAAGGCTCCGTGCCAGGTTGGGCCGCGGGTGAAACGGTCATGGTAATAGGGAGTAAACGTATGAGTCTTCTTGTCGTAATCGCCGAGGAAGTACTGACCGCCTCGCTTGTGAGAGAAATAGACCAGGATATATTGGTCCTTACCCTTGCCGAAGGGGAAAAAATACGGGCAGGAGAGTTCGGCATCGCCATCGATCTTCACTTTGCTCAGATCGAGCATGCTCTCTTTAAGGCGTTTCCATTGTTTCAGGTCTTTGGAGTAGTGCAGTTCGGGGGTGATGGCGTAGTAGCCGTCCTTTTCCTTCCAGATGCAGGTGTCTTTGACTCGCTTTTCCTGCCCCTTTATCTGCCGGATAACGGGGTTTTCCTCAAGCGACTGCCAGTTCAGCAAGAGCGGGTCTTGGGAAACTGCCACCATGGATCCAACCGGGTGGCCATTGTAGAGCGCAACCACCTGGTCGTCCTCGACAAACGTCGAGCCACTACAGGCGTGGTGTTCCTTGTAGGGATAGATCGCGACGGGCAGATCGGTCCACCGTGCCAGATCGCGCGAGTAGGCGTGCCCCCAGTGCAAACGCGGCGAACCGGGGTACGCCTGATAGAACAGGTGCCAGTAGCCCTTCCAGAAGCACAAGCCATTCGGGTCGTTCATTTTCTCGTGCGGCGCCGTGAAGTGGAAGACAGGCGTGTATTCTTCCTCCGCAAGCCTCTCGCGCAGTCGTTTCATCTGCGCGAGCTGCGGGTCCACCGAAAGCTGCTTGAGCTGGGTGGCAAGATTGTCGGCGTACCAGCGCCGCTTTACCTGGGAGGGCTCGGGCCCCGCAAGCGGCGCCTCAGGAGCGAGCTGGCCGAAACCGGCGATAGAACCCGAGGCAGCCAACCCGGCGTATACGGCGCCGGCCCTGGTGAATGTACGACGCGTTATCAACTTCCAATCTCCGTTCCTTTGGTGATCTTCCTTCAACGTCGTTCTTCTCCTTTGCCCCAAATACTTCCGAACTTCCCTGGTCTTCGGCCCGAAACGTTTCGGCTCCGTACATCGACCCACTGCACCAACCATCGCCACAGGACGGCTGTCGATCCGTCCCGACGACGGTGCGCCTTATGGCGCGATATATTCACAATCAAAACGAACGATACACAGATTCCCCCTAACCCACTGTTGGGCGACTCCCCAGCGGACCCCTCGATCGTCGTTATTCAATCCCCAACTCTCTCTGGATCTCCTCCAGCGGCACACCCTTGGTTTCCGGCATCATAAAGAGAACCCATAGTAGCTGCAACACCATCATGACCGCATAGACGGCGAACACGGGGCCGCCGCCCAGGCCGCCGGCGATGGGCTTGAAGGTCCAGGAAACCGCCGCAGCCATAAACCAATGCGTGAACGATCCCAGCGCCTGGCCGCGGGCCCGTACCCGGTTGGGGAAAATCTCGCTGATGAACACCCAGATCACGGCGCCCTGGCCGAAGGCGTGCGAGGCAATGAAAACGATCAAGGCCGCGAGGACCGCCTTGCCGCCGGCGGGTGTAAACTCCGTTCCATATTTGAAGAACGCAATCGAAGCCGCCGAGAGGCTGACGATGTATCCGATCGAACCCACCAACATCAGGCGCTTGCGCCCGAAATGGTCGATGACAGCCAGCGCCGCCATGGTAAAGACCAGATTCGTGAAGCCAATGATCACGGACTGAAGCATGGCGCTTTCGGTCGCCGCGCCGGCCATGCGAAAGATGCCGGGGGCGAAATAGAGGATGGCGTTGATGCCCGAAAGCTGGTTGAACATGGCGATCAAGACCGCCAGCATGATCGGTTTGGCATACTTGCGGCAGAAGAACGGCTCCCGCAGGCTGTGATGCTCCACATCCAGCGAGGCCTGAATGGCCGTGATTTCTCGTTCTGCGCCGTCGGTGTCCGTACCAAGACGCGCAAGCACCGCCCGGGCCTCTTCCACTCTCTTCCGCGCCACCAGCCACCTCGGACTGTTCGGGTTGGCGAACAACAGGAAGAAGAAGGCGGCGGCCGGAAATGCCTCCACGCCGAACATCCAGCGCCATTCGACGGCACCCAGTTGAAAGCGGGTAATCACGTAGTTGGAGAGGTATGCCAGGAGGATGCCGAAGACGATGTTGAACTGGGTTACGGCCACGAGCCGACCGCGAAGCCGTGCCGGCGAGATCTCCGCGATATAGGTCGGAGAAACGACCGTCGCGCCGCCCACCGCGATACCGCCCAGGAATCGAAAGGCAAGAAACGCATGCCAATCCCACGCCAAGGCGCTGCCGACCGCAGAAACGAAATAGAACACGGCCATAACGATCAACGTTTTCTTCCGCCCGAACCAATCGGATGGCTTGCCGATACTGATCGAGCCGACAATGGTGCCGATCAGCGCGCTGGCGACCGTGAAACCGTACCAGAAATCGCCCAAATTGTAGATGGCTCGCAGGGACACTTCCGCCCCGGAGATGACCGCCGTGTCAAACCCAAACAACAACCCCCCTAAGGCGGCAACGAGCGAACTGCGTAACAACACTCCTTTGGCACGAATCGAAGCAAGCGACCGATTTTCCTGTCGTCTCATCCGGACTTCTCCTTGTGACATTCCATTTACATTGCATCCCAACTGCGGTCCATCTGAGACCTCAAGTCTGGCGTGCTCCTGCGATTGAGCCGTCGCGCCGGGAAGACGCGTTCCGGAAGGAGCGACGAACACAACTCTCTGAACTCGGGCCGGCACGGCGCCCAAGCCAGGGCCACACTATGGATAATACAATCTGCTAATTGCCTTGCTTGTACTTGAAATAGTGGAGCAGAGGCTTGCCGATCGCGGCCCGTCCACCTGCTATTTCGATTGCCACTCTATAGTCTGGGCGGTCCAGGACGCGCGCGCTCAAAGACGCCCGCTCGCCCACAAAGGCCTCGATCTGGCCACCGCAGACAAACACCTGGAGCTTAACGGCCTGCCCCTTAACGAATGTATAGTTCTTCTCGTTGAAGGTGCCCCCGTCAGGCTTAAACTGGCGAATCGCGATCTTGCTATTGCCTGGCTCGATGGCCACGCGGTAGCCCCGATCGCAGTTCTTCGAGGTCCGCACAACAACATCCGCCCGCGTCTGCGGCGAGGCAAACTGGATGTCCGCCTCGAAGTAGTAATCGGGGTTCTTCTCAGGCAAGTCCCAAAGCAGCACCCCGCCACCCTCGTCCCGGGACTCAAACGTCTCTCGGGTGGAATCGATGTCCCATTTCCCCCGGCGTTCCCTGGCGCAGGCAAAAAGCTCGGCGTTGTTCTGCGGCTTTCGGATTGCAGTTACCAGTTCCGCCAGAGGCCGTACGCCCACGGTTCCGTCGTCACGAAAGACCAATTCTCGACCCACGCCCAGCGGACCGCCGTAGCCTCGCCACTTGCGCTCCGGTGTCGGATGCTTGGAGAAGAAACCCCAACACAAACGGCGATTGCCGGCGGTAGCGAGCCGCGAGGCGGCCGTGAAGTATCTGCTGTGATATTGGCCTCGCAAGCTCCACGGGCCGTAAGGGGTCTCGGCGGTGTAGTGCCAGGTGCCGTAGTCGAGACAGGTCAGATTCCAACGTCCGTTTCTTTCGAACACTTGCGGACAACTGCCGTGGAGACGCGATTTGTCCTTGAAGATCGGACTGTGTTGTCTCCACGTCAGCAGGTCCTTCGACTTGAACAGCCCTGCTGCCACAGCATTGTCGCTGGTGGCTTCGACGAGCATCCACCACAGTCCTTCCTCTTCGTTGCGGAACACGTAACAATCGCGAAACTTCCTGTGGCTGAGCTGATAGACCTTCTCGTCGGCCTTGGCGACGAGGCGGCTCTTGCCGAAATCGAAGTGCCACGGATTGTCACTGACGACGAGGCGAATCGTCTGCGGGCCGGCATCCGTATAGAACAGGTAGAACGTCTTGCCGTCACGCACGACCGTACCGGTGGCGATCCCCGTGCCCACCATTGCCGGTTCACGTTCGGCCCAGGTGACAAGGTCGGTGCTCGTGAAGTGCAAAACAGCGCGCAAATCGGCGCGCAGTGCGTATAGATGCCACACGCCATCCCAGTAAACGGGGAAAGGGTCGCCGACTTCCTGGCCGCTTTGAGGCAGAAGAAACGGATTGGCCGTCGTGTCATGCACGTGCACGATCCGCCCCGGATCCGCCGGCGCGTCCGGCTGCGCCCGCAGCGTTCCCGCCACGGCGCAACACCATACTGACAATGCCACGACTCCCAGAGGTTTCGTTGTCTTCTCCTTGCCCATATGCCACGGGCCCGAGGTCAGCGCAAGATGGCTGCCAAGAGCATAACTTCGTCAAGGGCCTGCGCCGCTGCTTCGGGCGCAGGCCCATCGATTTCATGGTTTCCCATGTATCGCACACCGGTCAACTCGACAGGTCTTGCTCTCCAATCAGACAGATGGTTCAAAAGACCGCATCGGCCTGCAACATGCCTCTCTGGGAAACACTACTCGTCGAACGGCATCGTATATCCCGCCAACCAGACGATTTCCTCCACAGACAACGCCCGATCGTAGAGGCGCATCTCATCAATCTGCCCCACGAAGTAGCGATCGTCCGCAACCGGACGGCTGCCGATGCGAACATCGTGGGCGGCGGAAAGATCGAATTTGTTCGGGTTGGAAGTGGGGCGCGTGTCGTCGCGACCATCCACCCAGAGAACGACCTCCGGATACGACATCGTGGCGTCCGCCTGAACGGTCACCGCCACGTGATGCCAGGCGCCATCGTTTATGACCGTTTGCCCCTGGAAGGTACCGCCGCCGGGCTCGAACCGGAGCCGATTCCCATTGACCGCCAGCTCAAAGGTGTGACCGCTTGCGCCAAGGGGCCCACCCCAGCCTACAATGGACCCGGTGATCGTGCTGCTCGTCCGGATCCAGGCGGTGGCCGTCACGGCATTCGCCCCGAGAACACCCTTGTACCCGGTGATCTCCACGTAGCTGCCGACCCCATCGAGATTGAGCGCCTGGCCGATTACGCCCGGCGCGAAAGCCGAACCGCCGGCCAGCCTGCCGGGATGTTTCCCCGTGCTGTCCGACGCATTGCCGTCAAAAGCAAAGTGGGCCACGAGATTCGTCGTCCCCGGCTCAACCGGAGTGATCATTTGACGCTCGTACGGTGTCAGGCTGATGTCGTCAATGTAAAGCACGCCTTCGCCGCCGTTGTCCACGCCGATGCTCAACGTCGTCACCCGGGCCAGGTTCACCCCGGCCACATCGGCCAGGGCAATGTACCACTTGTTCCAGCCCGTCCGCATCAGGTTGCCGGCGTCGCTGTCATAGGCGACGCGGGTGCCATTGATCTTGACATACAACTGCCCGCCGGTGTTGTCCGGGCTTCCGCAGAAGTAGAGAACCAGGCCTTGAACGCCGGACGTTGTCCAATCCTGCGCCTCGGCAAACGTCCGCGTGGCTACCGAATCCGCCGCACCGCTCGTGTTGTCATACAAAAACGGCATGGACTGGGAACCAGCGTGGAGGATCGTTTCCTCTGCAAATGGGGGAACAGAATAACCAACCTGAGACCCGTTGGTCGGCACGCCCCAGCCGTCAACCCAGGTTTCATAGATGCGGTTGCCTTCATCGTCCGTGTACGCCTCGAAGTCTTCGACAACGACGACGTCCGTTACCGTGAAGTTCCAGATGTCACCGCGCCACAGGGCCGGGTCTTCCGCTTCGTTGACCTCATCGACGCGCCAGTAGTACGTCCCAAGCAAATCGAGAGGTTCCGTGTCAAGGAAGGGCTCGGATACCGTCACGACCGGCGCGGTACCATCGACAACTGCTTGCTCGTCGCTGCTGAGGTAGACATCGTGCAGAGCCCCCTGACGTCCGGCCCGCCAGTTCAGAGTCGCCCGCGCGGCCACGTCAGCGGCGCCCGAAGCCGGATCCGGCTCTCGCGCCGACAGCGGAACGCACAGAAAGCGAACTTCGCTCAGACCGAACTGGGGAAGAATCCCGCCCCAGTTACTGGTGGGCCTCACGCGGACGTACTGGACCAGCGCCCCGTCAAAAGCCACGGCCGTATTGGCCTGGTAGCCCGACCGGCCGGTCGCTTGGGCGAACTCCATCGGATCCAACGCAACCCAATCGGTCCCGTCCAGAGAATACTCTACCGTCGCTTCCTTGATGCCGTAACCGATGGTGAGCTCCAGAGCCGAGTTGTGGTTCCAGACCAACATCTCGTGCAGCTTGTATGGCTTGTCAAACGCGAATTCAATCCACGGGTCCGGATCGGCCCTGCTGGTTCGCCACATCTCTTTCACGGTAACCGAATGCAGATTCTCGCCATCCAGGCCCAGGCCGCTGATTATGTTCTCGACTCCCTCCTCCGGCTTGTTCGTGCTCGAAGCGGTCACTGTGATCCGGTCGCCCGCAAGCGGATACCCAACCGGTTCGGTCGTGAAGCTCCAGGTTTGCCCCTTGGCGATGGTGCATTCAGGCGGAGCGCCGATTTCGTCGATGCGCCAGTAATACGTCTGGCCGAACTCCAGGCGAACCGGATCATACGCCGTCGCATTCTGGTCTTGACTGACCAGCACGTCCAGGCAATTGGCCCGGCTGGCGTTGTTGACGTCCTCAAACGCCGTGCCAAGGTAGACATCATAACCACAGGGAAACTCTCCGGGCAACCAGCTCAGCACCACGTCGCGAGACACATCGGTCGCTTCATCTTCGGGATTGCCGGCACATGGCCCTCTCTCGGCGGCAAAGTTCTCTGCCACCTCCTCGTCATTGATAGCCCTGTCATAGATGCCGACTTCGTCGATGGCGCCGTTGAAGAATTCGCCGAGCCGAACATTGGCGCCAATCCGCCCAACGTTCAGAACGGTATCGATGGACACAACCTGCTCTATATCAAGTACTCCATCGATGTAGATGCGCAGGGTCGCGCCATCATACGTTTCGGTAACGTGATGCCACTCGCCGTTTACAGCGTATCCATTGGATGTCACATCAGCGTCCTGGCCGCAGAACTTGATCTTCTGATCGGCCAATATCAGAACGGCACACCTTTGACCTGACGCGCTGGTCCCCCATTCCAAAACGGACCTGACGCCGGCACCTGCCGGTTTGATCCAAGCGGACATCGTTCGCGGCGCACCCCCTTCCGGCAGGCCGGCATCGTCAAATTCGACGTAATCACCGTTTCCGTCGAACTGTAAGGCATCACCGTTCTTGCCGGCGACGCCGCTCGTCTGGCCCTTGATCGCTGCGTCTCTCTCGCCCCAGACATCCCTGGCCGTTTGACCGGCGATGTCGGCCGTATCGAACGTCCAATAGCTCAGCAAACCGTCCGTAACCACTCCGCTCTTTGCAACATCAGTTTGCCAGAACACCGTTATCAGGATCGCTATCACAAAGATTCGCATTACAACTCTCTTTGCCTGCATTTCGTTTCCTCCTCTTTGAAGGACGCACGGATTCGATATCAACCTTCGCTACACACCACCTCGCTCATCGCCCTCTCCGGGCCACTTTCGCAACCATCGGAAAAAGGGCCTGCGGCACTGCACCGCCGCAGGCCCTGTGAAACCTACACAAGCACCCCTTGTGTCAACATCTTCACACGCATCATCTGAAACGGTCATTCATTCAGACGTGCGTTGATCCGCAACGGCTACTTGTCGAACGGGATCGTCCGACCGCCTAACCAGGCGATTTCATCCGGAGACAACACCCTGTCATAGATGCGAACCTCGTCCAACAGACCGTTGAAGATCTGCGTATAAACGTCCATATCGCCAAAGATGACCTTGCCATTCAAGGCAACGTCAAGATTGTCGGGAATGGTGGCGGTGCCGATCACCACACCATCGAGGTAGATCGCCTGCGTATCGGCCGCCTTGTCAAAGGTGAAGGTGAGATGGTGCCAAACATCAGGGGCCGCCGGAGACTTTGCCGTCGCAGGCGCCATATCGGCATCCCAGTGGAACACTCGGTACGCACTGGCGTTATTCTTCGCCAGGGCCCGATACTGACCGCTCATGCCCGATTCGGCTCCGGTGGTTCCGTAGGATACGAGCACACCGTTGCCATTGATGAAATCAGAGGTTTGCTTGAACCACGCGCTCATCGTACAGGACGATACCCCTGCAGGCAGACCGGTATCCGGCGCAGTGACCGGGTCGTCTCCGCCGATCTCAATGGCGTTGCCGAATTTACCCGGGACGCCGGTGGTTCCACTATGAACCGTAGCATCATTGTCGCCTCCGGCCGAGTCGGCCAAAGTGGTGGCTCCCGGACCTTCATCCATGTTCCAGTAGGCGACCAGGCCGGCGGTGTCGGGCTCGACCGGCACGATCAACTCACGCTCAGTGGGCGTGAGGAAGATATCATCGACGTAGAGCACGCCTTGCCCGCCGCCGTCAATCCCGACACTGAGAGACGTAACCTGGCTCAGGTTCGCACCGCTGACATCGGCCAGCACAACGTACCACTTATTCCATGCTCCGCGCATCAGGTCGGCGGAATCGCCGTCGTAGGGCACCTTCGCGCCGTTGATCTTCACGTACAACTGACCGCCCGTGTTGGCCGGGTCTCCGTGGAAGTAGAGCACCAGACCCTGAATCGCGGATGCGGTCCAGTCCTGGGCCTCGGCAAACGTCCGCGTCGCCACCGAATCCGTCGCGCCGTCCGTGTTGTCATAGAACAGGGGCATGGATTGCAGGCCGCCGTACCGAACCGTCTGCTCTGCAAAAGGAGCGATCCCATAACCAACCTGCGAACCGTTGGCAGGCACGTTCCAGCCGTCGGCCCAGGTTTCGTAGATACGACTGCCCTCGTCATCGGCGTACACCTCGAAATCTTCGACAACGATGGTGTCCGTCACCGTGAAGTTCCAGATGTCACCGCCCCACACGGCCGGCTCTTCGGCGTCGTTGACTTCATCGACGCACCAGTAGTACGTCTGGCCCAGATTGAGAGGTTCCGTATCAAAGAGAGCCTCAGACACGGTCACAACCGGCGCCGTACCATCAAGTACCGCCTGCTCGTCGGTGCTCAGGTACACGTCATGCAGCGCGCTCTGACGTCCGGCCCGCCAGCTCAGAGCCACCTGCGGGACCAAGTCGGCCGTACCGGAGGCCGGCTCCGGCTCGCGCGCCCGCACCGGAACGTGCAGGAAACGAACTTCGCTCAGACCGAACTGAGGAAGAATGCCGCCCCAGTTGCTCACCGGCGTTACCCGAACGTACTGGGCCGTCGCCCCTTCGAAAGCCACCGCTGTGTTGGCCGCGTAGTCCACTTCGCCGCTGGCCTGGGCCAACTCCACCGCGTCCAACACGATCCAATCCGTCCCGTCCAGAGAATACTCGACCGTTGCTTCGCGGATGCCAAAACCAATGTCCGGCTCCAGTTCCGAATTGTGGTTCCAGACCAGCATCTGATGCAGCTTGTAGGGCCGGTCGAACTCGAACTCAATCCACGGACTCGCATCGGTCATGCTCGTCCGCCACATATCCGTCGTGACGACCGAGTGCATATCGTTGGCATCCACGCCGGAGCTGTTAATCGCATTCTCCGGTCCTTCGTTAGGATCGTTTGCGCTCGAAGCGGTGGCCGTGATGAAATCGCTCGCCAGAACGATGCCCTCCGGCTCGACCGTAAAGCTCCAGACGTAGCCCGGGAAGATTGTTCCATCCTGGGCGGCACTCACTTCGTCGATGCGCCAGAAATATGTCTGGCCGAACTCCAGATTCCCGGCGTCATACGTCGTACCCGTGTGGCTTTCCGCGAGCAGTACGCCTAAGGGATTGGCGCGACTGGCCGTACTGACGTCTTCGAAAACGGTCCCGAAATAGACATCGTGACTGCCCGCGACATTTCCCGGAGCCCAACTCAGCACCGTGTTCCAAGGCACATCCGTCATTTGGTAGCCCGGATCAGGGTCGGTTGCCAACTCCAGCGGGTAGGCACTTACCACGTCAGAAAACGTTTCGCCAATGCAGATCTCGTCAAAAGTGCAAACGGGCCCAACGAAGGCCGCAAGACTGATTCCATCAAAACTCAAATCCCCGGCACCCGTTAAGGTAGCGGCGTCCGCAACGTCGGGTTCCTGGTCCAGTGGTGGATTTCGCCAAAGATGCACATTATCTGCCTCACCGCCGTTAAAATCCACGCGCAGGACATACAGTTCAGGCTCGACCGATGCATCTCCTGCCCACTGAAGTTGTTTTCCGATATTGGCCGGGTCCTGCGAGCGGTTTCTAAAGGCACACAACTGCACCGTGCCGGCCGGATTCCCAACATCGTTGCCGATGTACAAGACCGCATTCGTGTCGCCAAGGCCTCCCCTCTTGATTTCGAAAGCCCAAAAATACCCGGTGGAATCCGGCTTCATCATGAAGCTCAGGAAAACGGACGTACCCGGCTTGCCGATGCTCCCCTCGGCAGTGAGCTGGTCGCCAAACGGACCGTCGGCCGATGTATCCAGAAAACGGCCAACCCGAAAACGTGGTCTCACGATTAACGAGCCGCTGGTAAATGCGTGGCTCGATAAAGGCAATCCGGCAACCTCCAGACTGCTCGCCAGGACCTCGTCATTGCCGCCGTCGTCGCGGACAAGCTCCCATGCCCCGTCAAATCCCTGGACGGCTGCCGCATTCCCCAGCAAACTCTGCCCAACTTCGTACTGCTCAAAATCGAATGTCTCATACGCCAGGACATCTGCACGGACCTGACTGCCCATAAGACATAAAATCGCCAACCCCAATAAATACACTTTTGTTGAACGGTTCGTCTTCATCATCGTCACTCCGCCTCTCCAGTTTGATATTGACGTCTGCACCACACGGTTCTGTCTCAAGTTGCTACCTCCTTCCAATCTTATTCTTGCCTGTTCGATTGTAGGTAAGCTGTCTGCCCTTCGGCATACCGACCCTTGTCCATCACACCTGGCGCGTTCTCACGCCGGAACGAGATTGCCTTCATAAGACTCTGAGAACAAGAAACTACTCATAGATGTTCTTCATCTGCCAGGCATCCAGCGCGTGCAGCGCGGCGTCCTGACCCTGCGCCCGCAGCGAGACACCAACGCTGTCTTCCCGACCCGGGTAGACGCGCATCGCGACGCACTGCTTGCCGTTGACAAACACCTCGACCACACTGCGATCGACGAAAACGCGCAGCTTCAAAGGTTCGCCGCGTCCCAGGACAACGGGAGCGGTTTCCGGTGCGCGAGACCGCACGTCGGGAAGCAGCGACGAATACGACGAATCGATGGTAATCAGACTCTGTCGCCACCTGCGAAACCCCCGATCCTTGAAGAACGCGATCCGCGTAAACTCTTCCTTATTCGGCGAGCGAAACACGTTCAGCTCAACCATCGGCGCGCCCTTCGGATCGATCTCGGCGACGATTTCCATGGACCTGCCCCGGACCTTCTCCAGGACGACCTCTTCGTTGGCCGGGAGCGTCATTGCCCCCACGTGCTGATGGCTCCCCCGCAGTGATTCGACCTCCCCGGCCGGCTCGATTCCCAATCTATCCTCGGCGATCAGCGTCAAGCGTCGCGGCAGCGACATGATCTGGTTCCAACTGCCCGTCGGCTTGGATGGATTCATGTTGAAGATCACGATGACTCCGCCCTTGCCGTCCGGCGTGGCCGACGGGGCGTGCACGCCCGCAGGCGTCGACGGGCCAAAGTTGAAGTCGCCGCCGCCAGTGACCACAAACTTGTCCCGCTGCGTGTCGTAATCACCCAGGAGGTACTTCCCCCCGCTCATGTGGCTAAAGTGCAGCAAAATGTGCTTATCCCCGATGGGCCAGAAGTACGGACACGCTCCGTCGTCCCCGACCAGTGAATACCGGTCGCTTTCCGCAAACGGATGCAGGTACTCCCAGGTCGCCAGATCTTCTGAGCGAAACAGGAAGTTGGCACGCACCGGCTTGCCGCCGGGACCCGGAAGCGTACCGCCCGAGAGCGAGTAGTACATGCCGGCTTTCTTCCAGATGCAGGGATCGAACACACGGTACGGCAGGCGCGACCCGTCGGCGCTTTTGATCGGGATCACCGCCTTGCCTGTCACCTTCTTCCAGTTCAACAGCAGCGGATCGTCCGACACCGCCACCATGTTGCCGACCGTCGTCCCATGATACATCGCGATCACCCGGTCCTCTTCGACGAACGCAGCGCCGGAATAACAACATCGTTCCGGATGAGGATAGATCGCGTAGGGCAGATCGCGCCAGTGGATCAGGTCGTCGCTGACGACGTGTCCCCAGTGCTGACGCGGGTCCTCGGGCGGATACGCCTGGTAAAACAGATGCCAGCGTCCCTGCCAGAAACACAGTCCGTTGCCATCGTTGAGCCGGCCTTCCGGATTGACGTAATGGTAGATCGGTCGGTAACAGTCGCCGGCGAGCTTCGCCCGCGATTCGGCGAACCGCTGCATCAAAGGATTGACCTTTAATTGCGCCTCCTGCCCCTCCAGCGTGTCGGCGAACGTGTACTTCGGAACACGCGAGGTGTAATTCGGCTGCGCCGCTTCGGCAGAGGCAGGTTCCTGCAGACCCTGTCCGGCCAGAAACACCGCCGCGACCGCACTCAAGAACATCGAAATTCCCTTTTTCGCCATCGATCTCATCCTTTCCGCATGCCCACAAACGGGCGAGGAACATTACGCGATCCCTAACTGCCTCCCGTCTCAAACCCGACGCGGCCCCAAATGGCCCGGACGAGCTTTTCGATATCTTCGTTGCCCTGCTGCACCTCGCGCCAGTAACTCGCTTCATCCGGATTCTCCAGGGCAGCGGCGGCCTGTCCAAAATCGATCGTCCGCTGGTCGCGCCATTTCCAGTATTCGCTGTGCCCATCGCCGAACGAAAGGGTCGTGCCGTTGCCATGCCGATTCGGCACCGGGTCCCACCACTGCGGCTGCTTGTAGAAAATGCTCCACGTCGTCGGCGTGCAGAATCCCTCGTCAATGAAAACCATCCGTTCGGCCGGCCGCTTCAGATCGAAAAGATTGCGGATCAACATCGATGAGGTCGCCCCGGCAAACTCCGCTACGCCTTTGTTGTTGTAGGCAAAAGAATCCGGCATGGAATACGTCCGCATCTCGCCCCGAATCCCCGTCGGGCACCGATACAGCTTGATACTGTCCCCGCAGTATGGGTAGAGCGCCCCTCTCTTGATGGCCAGTTCTTGATGTTCGGGATTGAGGTAGCTGTCGAGACCGGTGTGGTCCACCCAGCAATCCTTGCCGCGAGTATGCCCCGAGGCCACCTTCCCGTCGTTGCTGTCGGCATATATATGGATAATCAGGGCCAGACTCTTGAGGTTGTTCATGCAAACGGCTCTCTTGCCCGCCTCCCGGGCCCGGTTCAGAGACGGCAGCAACACACCCATCAGCACCGCAATCACTGCGATCACGACCAACAGCTCAATCAATGTAAATGCTCCACGTCTCGATCTCATCCGTCAGCCCTTTCCGTTATTCCCACACTAAAAGGCAACATGCCTTGCCCAGCACAATCTGGCAAACACCATCGCCCTATAATGATAACACAAACACAACTCCTGTCAAATCATTTTTTTTATTTTACTTTACATATTTTCACGCAACCACTTAGCCTATACATTGGCACACCACACTCAAAACATTGCAATTGCCTACTTTAAAAGCAACAAAAACACACCTTGGGCAAAAATAGTTTCGACAAATGCAAAGCTAATGCTTTACATTTAATGAGCGATACGCTAATATTGCTATAGGGCTTTTATAGCAGCCTTGGATGGAACAGCCCGTCTCTGCGACCAGTGAAAGCCCAGAGATGCGTTCTTATTCTGACTTAATTTGAAAAGATTCGATTATGGGAAACAGCCGAACACGCCGAGCCCCCACCATCGTGGGGATCGGCGAGGTGCTCTGGGATATTCTCCCTGAACGGAAACGGCCGGGAGGGGCACCGGCGAATTTTGCTTTTCACTGCGGCCAGTTGGGAGCCGATGCATACCTCGTCAGCAGACTGGGAAATGACCGTATGGGCCTTGAAATGAAAAATGCCCTCAAAGACCTGGCGTTCAAGCTGGACTTTGTCACTACGACCGAGACCCACCCAACGGGCTCGGTGTCTGTAACGTTTACAGACCGCGAGGATCCGCAATACCACATCGAGCAAGACGTAGCCTGGGACCATATCACCTGGTCGGATTCCCTGGAATTGCTGGCCAAGCGGGCAGATGCGGTATGTTTCGGCTCGCTGGCCCAGCGAAATCCTGACGCCAGAAACACGATCGAGAGATTCCTGGACTGCACGGCCCCTCACTGCCTGCGGATCTTCGACATCAACCTCAGGAAACCCCTCCCCGAGTGGGAGATTCTGCACACTTCTTTGAAAAAAGCAACCATCCTGAAGCTAAACGTTGAGGAGTTGCAGTACCTCAGCGAACGCCTCAGCCTAAAAGGCAACACCGCGGATCACCTGGCAGCATTGCTCCGGAGATTCGACCTTTCCGCCATCGCATTGACACGCGGCGGCCAGGGAAGTACCCTGATAACGGGTGATGAAATCGCCGAGTGTTCCGGATATACGGTGGACGTCCAGGATACGGTGGGAGCAGGCGATGCCTTCACAGCGGCGCTGGTTCTCGGTTACCTGCGAAAGAACCCAACAAGTGAAGTGAATGCCACAGCGTGTCGCGTCGCCGCCTGCGTCTGCTCACAAGCCGGTGCGATGGCAAGCTTGCCTGCAAGCGTGCTCAAGGAGTTTCGAGAGCACGCCGTTCCCGTCCGGGAGTACAACCCCGGCGACCCGAACCGGGAACGCCGTCGCGAATCCAAAACGCGGCCCTGATACGAGAAAAATGGGCCCAGGCCCGGGAAAGAGACGCTATGGACCAGGTCACTGACGGAAAAATCAAACACAAATACATCTACGAGACTCTGCATCAGAGTATTTTGCGCGGCGATTACCAGAAGGATGAGCAGATTCCCACCGAGAATGAATTGGCCAGGCGATTCTCCACGTCGCGCCCCACGGTGGCGCGGGCCCTGGCCAAACTGCAGGAGGATGGCTTCATTGAGCGGCGCGCCGGATCGGGAACCTACGTCCGCTACGTCGAGAAGCTCAAGAAGATCATGAGCTTCGGCCTTCTTATACCCGGCCTGGGCGAAACTGAGATCTTCGAACCCATCTGCGGGCACATGGCGCAAGCCGCAGACCGCAATCGCTTCAGGCTCATCTGGAGCGGTTCCGTTTCCGAGAGTGTGGAAGAGAGACAACGTCATATCGAGCATTTGGCGCGACGCTATGCGCAGGAGAAAGTGGACGGCGTATTCTTCGCTCCCCTGGAACTCACCACAGAGAAAGACACAATCAACACACGGATCACGCAACTCTTTGACGAGGCGCACATTCCCGTCGTGTTGATGGACCGCGATGTAACGTCTTTCCCCCTGCGCAGCAAATACGATCTCGTCGGCGTGGATAATCTCCGCATCGGGTATGTGATGACCCAGCACCTCATCGACCATGGCTGCACGCAATTGAGATTCGTAGCGAGACCTTACTCGGCGCCTACGGTGAAATTCAGGATCGTGGGATACCAGGAAGCCCTGCGCCGGGCAGGCCTCCGCCCGGAACCGGACGGCTCCAACGCGGTCCATATAGGCAATGTAGACAACCCGGATTTCCTGCGCAAGCTCCTGCACGGCGCCGACACACTCGGCATTGTGTGCGCCAACGACACCACGGCCGCCCGGCTTATGCATCATCTGTCGGAAATGGGACACGACATACCGGGACGCTTTCGCGTCGTCGGAGTCGACGACGTCAAGTACGCCAAGTATCTACGGGTACCCCTCACTACGTATCGCCAGCCGCTTGAAGCGATTGCCAAGGCCGCCACCGACCTGATGCTCTCGAGAATCGCCAATCCCCAGACACCCTCGAAGACGGTTTTCCTGGATGGAGAACTCGTCACGCGGCGTTCATGCGGGTGTCCCTGAAAAACATCCGCACGACGTTCATTGCCCGTGAGATGACACGACGCGTCGCCGGCGTCAAATCAAGGCTTGCCGGAACGGTCAGTCCCGCCATCAACCCGGCCAGACCTCGCCACAAACTCATACGCGCCGGCCTCCACCTGGAATCGTATCGCCTCCGGCGCCTCGCGCAGAAAGCGGACACCGTCGGCATGGCCCGCGGGTTTTCCGCTTTCCGTGACGTCCTCCAGTCGAGCGGCCGGAAGATGTACGATGGCGGTCGTATTCGGCGGCACCGTCAGAGAAAGCACGAAGGCGCCATCATCCGATCGTTTCCAGGCGGCGCTGATTTTTCCGCGAATGGAATCGTATTCGCCGCGGGCCCACGTGAGGGCGCCGACCGGATGCGGCTGGATGATAAAGCGGCGAAATCCAGGCGCGGCGGGATCCGGCCGGATGCCGGCCACCCACCCCATGAACCATTCCTGGATATGGCCCAGCATGCAGTGATTCATGGAGGCTCCCGTGTTGGCATCCCAGGCCTCGGGCATCGAGGTCCAGCCGTTGCGAACGATGAAACCGTAGCTGCCCATCTCCGTGCGGGCCGCCATGTCGTAGATGACATCGGAGCGACCGTATTCGGCCAGCGTCTGCAGCAGGTACCAGAAGCCAATATCACCGGCGGTCTGCTGGTTGCCGCGCCGGCGAATGTCCTGCACGACACATTGCAGCGCGGCCGCTTCACGCTCGGCCGGCACGATACCCAGAATGAGCGCCATACTGTTGGCGGTTTGCGGGCTGCCCAGGTTCTTGTACTCTGCGGCGCCGTCGAAGTAACGGGCGTTGAAGGCGCGAGCGATATCGGTTGCGAGTTCCTCGTAGCGCCGCCGGTCCTCGTTGCAGGCCAGGACCCGGGCCGTGTCCGCTACGACGCGGGCGCAGCGGTAAAACGTCGCCGTCGCGCTCAACTCCACCGGCGTGAAGCGCGACGCGCCGACGGGCTGGCCGTGGCCGTAATCATACCAGTCACCCAGGCCCGCCCGCGGCACCAACTCTTCGGCCGTATCACGCATGTAGTCCACAAAACCCTTCATCGCCGAATAATTCGCGACCAGAATGTCACGGTCGCCGTACCGCTGGTAGACTTGCCAGGGGATGATCACAGCAGCGGCCCCCCACTCGGGCGTGTAGGCGAAACCACCGCTAAAGGCCGGATAGGCCGGAGCGACCGTCGGAACCATCCCATTCGATGCCTGAGAGTCGGCGCAATCGCGACTCACCTTGCTGTAGAAGCGCGCGACGTCGTAACGGCCCGCGATCGAGGGACCCATGAGGTAAGCCACCTCCAGCCAGCCGAGTTTCTCGCGATGGGGGCAGTCGGTAAGCACGTGCGCCAGGTTGGAGCGCACGGCCCAACCGATTATGCGATCGATGTCGTTGAACAGCGGATTCGAACACTCAAAATGACCGACCGCCGGGGCATCGCTGCGTACATGAACCGAGACCAATTCCTCGACGACCGCCCTTCCTTCAGGATTGGGCCGGCCGGTGGGAACGGCGCCTTCGAGCTGAAGGTATTGAAAACCGCTGTAAGCGAACTGCGGCGACCAGCATTCCGGGCCGTCGCCCCGCAGCGTGTATTGCCAGTAGTTGGGGCGCCCCACACCGGCGGGATTGACCGGCCCCCGTCCGTTGTTGCAGCGGGGCGACATCCCGTGACGCTGCTCGGCCGGGGTGAGCCGGAGCGTCTGGCCCGGTTTGCCGCGCACGCGCAAGCGTGGGACCGCCGAAGCGTTCTGGCCAAAGTCATAGACGAACACGCCCGGTTGCGGTTCATCGATGCCCACCGGCGTGAAGACGTCGTGCTTCTTCATAGGCGGTGCGTACGAAGCGACAAGCTCTCCCCCGGGCCCGTCGGTCTCGACGGCGGCCGCCCAAGCGGCGTCGGAAAATCCGGGGCGGTCCCAGCCGACCGGCAGACGGCGTGCATCGTAGTCCTCCCCGCCGAGAATGGCGCTGTGCGTGATAGGGCCGTCGGCCGTCTTCCACGAACCGTCGCTGACGACAAACGTCTCGCCGCCGTCTGCAAAGATCAGATGCGCCTGCAGGATAAGCTTGAGCGGACGATCTGCGCTCACACCGTGCACGCGTCGGTCCCCGGCGGTGTTGTAGAAGCCTTTGCCCAGCATCACGCCCAAAACGTGCCGCTCGCCATGACGCAGTGCGTCGGTGATATCGAAGGTGGAATAGTAGGCAGTCTTTTCAAATACGGACCAGGCCGGGTCGAGGAACCGAGCGCCGACCTTGCGTCCGTCGAGGAAGAGGTCGTAATGGCCCAGGCCACACACGTGGACCACCGCCCGGCGTAGTGGCCGGGAGAGTTCGAACGGCTTGCGGAACAAGGGCAGACCCCCATCCGTCACAATTCTCACGCCGTTGTTCCAGGGCCCCTGCCCCCAGGCCGCAAGCACGACGGCGGGCGTCCCGGTATTCGCCGGCTCGCTCGTCCACGACTCATTTGCAGGCCGCTGCGTCGAACGCCAGGAACGATCCGTCACAATGTCCAGCTTCTGACCGTTATCGAATTCGAGGGCGAGCCTGGCGATGAGCCCGGCGGCATTGGGCCCGGTACCGCCGTTCTCGGCGCGTACCGCCAGCAGATTGGCGCCCTTGCGAATCCACCGCGTCACATCGAGCACGTGCGCGTTCTCCCAGGCGGTCAACTTAGCGACACTGCGTCCGTTGAGCCAGATCTCGCCGGCATTGTCGATGCTTGCCACCAGCAGCGCGCGGCGAACGACTCTTGCGGGAACATCAAATGATCGCTGGAACCAGCGTTCTGCGCCGACGGGGACATTGGGCGGCTCGACGGTATCGCCGGCGCCGCTCCATGCCGGCTCCGGATACCAGATCCAACTCGCGCCGACAAGGTTGACTGGATCGCCAGCGTCCCGCGTGATCCATCGCCCCCGCCAATCCTGCGGTCTCAGCACGCCCATGGTCCAGCACGCCGGCCCACTCCACGGCGACGGACGCTCGTCCTTGTCCCAAACGCGGACCTTCCAAAAGACCTGCTGGGACGACTGCAACGGCTTGCCTCGATATACCACGTGGATCGTTTCAGATGAGACGGTCTTTCCGCTATCCCACAAGTCGCCCTCGCCGCCCGCCAGCCTGCTCTGCGACGAAGCGACCAGCACTTGATACGCACTCTGACACTGACCGCGGACCTTGCTTTGCAGCTTCCAGAAGAGCCTTGGATTGGGCATATCAACACCAAGCGGATCGGTCGCGTATTCACAGCGAAGCTCCACAGGCCTCAAATCCGAGAGTTCCTGTGCTTCTGCCGCGACGACACCGGCAAAAGCAGTTAACCAAAGAGTCCCAAGAATCCAGTGCATTCGCCGCATGTGACAACCTCCCAAGCGTGAGACAATCATGTTCGGACTTTCCATCGTCCCAACATGAGGTGAAAGCGTTTTTTTGTCAATTGCGGAATTTGCCGCTTGCGGTCAGACAAGTTGGCTTTGACAAGAAGGAAGACGCGTCTCGTCCGCGCCGGCGTCTCAGTATCCGGGGTTGAAGGTGTAGCCGATCTCGCCCCATACCGCCTTCTGCACGCGGAACAGATCGGGGTTTCCGTCCTGCACAACGTTGAGATTGTCGCCGATGGCCCCCCAGTCCCACGCCTGCATCAGCTCGATGGTGCGCGAATCCTTCCAGGCCCACCACTCGGAATGGCCGTCGGCAAAGGCCACCGTCGTACCGGCGCCATGGCGAGCGGGAATCGGATTCCACCAGGCCGGGCGACTCCAGGGAACCGCCCAGGCGGCGTCCCAATCTTCGCCGAAATCATCCAGAAAAACCAGCCGCAGAGCAGGGTGTTCGATTTTGTACATGCTCTCGAGGACCGGACCCCCGTCAAAGCTACCACCGTTCATGGCGTGGGAGCAACTGTACGTGCGCATCTCAAAGCTCTTGGCCACGGGACAGCGGTACACCTTGACGCTCTCGACGTACCTGAAGAGCAGTCCGTCTCTGATGGCGTCCAACTGGGTCTCCCGCGGCGCCTCCACGGGCGTGCTGCCGGAGGGGTTGCGGACCCAGCCATCGTCGGGCCCCGCCACGGCCTGCGGCATCTTGCCGGCGTAATCGTCACAATACATCATCCAGCCCAACGCGAGCGTTTTCGTGTTGTTCAGACACACGGCTCGCTTGCCCTGTTCCCGGGCCCGGTTCAGGGCCGGCAACAGCAGAGCCATGAGGATGGCAATCACGGCAATGACCACCAGAAGCTCGATAAGGGTGAACCCCCGCGATACGCTGCTACTCCTGTTCATTTGACGTCCGTCCTTACATTCCAGGTTGTGACATCAACGGCTGCGGAACGATGCGTTCGTCCGTTTTTTCGGTTAGAGCGTTATGGAACACGTATCATATGTTATAATAGCTTCGATATCGGTGGTTTGCAATCATTATTTTGGCAAGAGGAACCACGCCGGAAGGAGCCGGTACGCCGATCAGGGGCCAAAGTCGTAGTTTTTCATCGGCTGTACGGATACTACAAAGACCTGAAGGGCGAAACCTGCTTGCGTGTTCTTTCAGGAAAAGCTCATGGCTTTGCATCACAGAAGGCCCGGCCCACGAGACCTTATCGGCCTGCTCCCGCTGCTGGTGCTGGCATTCCACCTGTGCATGCCCTGCGCGCTGCTTGCCGACAGCGTGGTAGTCATCAATGAGATCATGTACCACCCTCGTGCCGGCGCCCGGGAATGGATTGAGTTTTACAACCAGATGGGAACGCAGGTGGACCTGTCCGGATGGTCGCTGGCCGGAGCCGTCGAGTACACGTTCCCGGAAGGAACGATCCTCCCGGCCGGCTTGTACCTGGTCGTGGCGTCATCCGTGGAGGTCGATCCGCAGACCATGCCGGCGGTGCCTCTCGGGCCGTTCGACGGCAAGCTCTCCAACGCGGGCGAAGAGATCCGGCTGCTCAACAACAGTGGTAGGGTGATGAACCGGGTCCGTTACGACGACCGGGGCGACTGGCCCGTGGCCCCGGACGGCTCAGGCGTCACTCTGGCCAAGATCGACCCTACGCGCGAAAGCGAGACCCCCTCGAACTGGACCTGGAGCGACCGGCTCGACGGGACACCCAAGGGGCCCAATTTTGACGACGCGACACCGCTGCTCCGTCCGCTGCGTTTCAACGAAATCTGTCCGGCCGGCGACTCGCCCTTCTTTGTGGAAATCATCAACGTTGGCACCGAACCCGTTGCCATGGCGGATGCCTGGCTTGAAATACAGGGCTCCCGGGATTCGGTGTACGCGTTCGACGACCATGTCCTGGCCCCGGGTCAGTACGTTGTGATAACGGCGGACGATCTGGGATTCGTACCGAGATCCGGCGATCGGCTCTTCCTGGGTTGGCAGAACGGACGCGTCTCCGACGCCGTGCGTGTCTCCGACGCGTTGTCGGGCCGGCAGCCCGCTGGTACCGGGCCGTGGCTCTTTCCTGCGCTGCCCAGTCCCGGCCAGGCCAACGAGGTCGAGCTGTGTACGGATGTCGTAATCAACGAGATCATGTACCACCCGCAAGCCTTGCCCCGGGAGGAAACGAAAGATACCATTACGCTCTTTGGCGAGGAGACGCCGACGAAGGTCCTGGTCCCGCAGGACAACCACCTCGGGCGGCAATGGACCGGCGGATCGGAGCCGTTTGACGACGGGGCCTGGATCCAGGGCGCCGGAACGGGCGTCGGCTATGAGACCGGCTCCGGATACGAGTCCTACATCGACACGGACGTCCGGGCCGAAATGCTGGGACATTATCACACCGTTTATATCCGGATTCCCTTCGAGGTCGCCGATCCCAATGCGCTGGCGACGTTGACGCTGAACGTGCGATACGATGACGGGTTTCTGGCGTTTCTCAACGGCACGCTCATCGCCAGCGGCAATATGTCGGGATCCGAGGCCTGGAACGATCCGGCCACCGCGTCGCACAACGATTCGGTGGCGGCAAGCTACCAGGGTTTCGACGTATCGAACCACCGGTCCCAACTGAGAAACGGCGCCAATATCCTGGCCATCGAGGGACACAACATCAGCCTGAACAGTTCGGATCTCTTGTTTCAAGCCACCCTGGAAGGGACGCCCGCCGACCCGGCAACCGCCGAGGACAAGGACAGCGAACGCGGGACCTGGCTTGAACTCTACAACAGAGGGACCGAAACGGTCGATCTCTCCGGCTGGACCTTCAACAAAGGCATCTCCTATACGTTTGGCGAAGGAACGATTCTGCCGGCGGACCAGTACCTGGTCGTGGCCCGGGATCGAGCTTACCTCGCTGCCCTGTTTCCAAACGTTCCGATCGTGGGAGATTTCGAAGGGCGTCTTTCCAACGGAGGCGAAGAGTTGAGGCTCCTGGACGCCCGAGGCAATCCCGTCGATTGCGTGCGCTACTATGATGGCGGAACGTGGCCCGAGACGGCCGACGGCGGCGGCAGCAGCCTGGAGCTGCGCGACCCCTGGGCCGACAACGACTGCGGCGCCGCGTGGGCCCCCAGCGACGAATCGTCCCGATCGAACTGGCAAACGGTTTCCTATCGCGACGTCGTGCAGGCCAGCCCGGTGGGCAATGACGGTCGATATCATGAATTCGTCATGGGGCTGCTGGACGCCGGCGAGATCCTGATCGACGACATTCATGTGATTGAAAACCCTGACGGCGCAGCGCAGGAACGGCTTCAGAACGGCGACTTTTCCCGGGGTCTGGACCACTGGCGGGTTGTCGGCAATCATCGCCACAGCCGCATCCAGACCGACCCCAACGATCCGGGCAACCCGGTTCTACGCCTCGTGGCCACCGGTACCACCGACCACATGCACAACCATGCGGAAACGACGTTCGCCAACGGCGCACGGATCAACAACGGACGCGAAGTCGAGATTCGATTCCGCGCCCGCTGGATTACGGGTTCTCCGCTGCTGCACACCCGGCTGTTCTTCAACCGGCTGGCCCGAACCACGGTTCTGGCCGTGCCTTCGTCGCCGGGAACGCCGGGGCGTTCGAATTCGTGCTTTCAGCCGAACATCGGCCCGACCATGACGGAACTTCGGCACGCCCCCGTGGTCCCTCTGCCTGGACAAGCCGTAGAGGTTTCCGTCAACGCTACCGACCCGGACGGCATCGAGAAGCTCACGCTGTGGTATCGCCAGGACAATGGCCCGTGGCAATCCGCCGGCATGAGCGAATCGGAAGATCGTTTTGCAGGAGTCATCCCGCCCCACGCCAGTCATACCCTCGTTCAATTCTATGCCGAAGCGCAGGACGGGCAAGGCGCCGTGGCATTGTGCCCGGCCGCGGGACAGGCATCCTTCGCCCAGTATCGCGTCTTGCAGACCGATTCCGGCGGGGGCACCGCGCCCAGACGTGCGACACAACCGACGGGGCCATTCGCACCGCGGAGCACAGGCGTATTCAACTATCGCATCGTCATGCGGGACACCGAGAGCGATTTCTTGTACGAGCCGACCAACCGGATGAGCAACGAGCACCTCGGGGCCACGCTGATCGTCAATGAACGCGACGTGTATTACAACGTGGGCGTACGGCTCAAGGGCAGCGAACACGGCCGGCCCAAGGATGCGCGCATCGGCTTTCACCTGCAGTTCAATCCCGAGAAGCGGTTTCGCAGCGTGCATCGAACCATCAGCTTCGACCGATCCGACGGCCAGAACGTGGGCCAGCGCGAGATGCTGTTCCATGCGGCCATGAATCGCTTTGGCGGGTTCTCCAAGTATCACGACTTAGGTTATCTAATCGCTCCCAGGCAGGAGCACTGCAGCGGCATTGAAGTGCAACTGGCGCGCTACGGCCCGGTCTACTGCGAGGAGGCCTATGGCGATGAAGGCGGCAGCGGCACCCTGTACGAATACGAACTCATCTATACTCTCGCTGCCACCGTCGGCAATGACCCCGAGGGACTCAAGATTCCCCAAGAGGGAGGTGGAGTCTACGGACGCAGCGTCACCGATTACCTGGGGACCGACAAAGAAAAATACCGCTGGCACTTCCTGATCAAGAACAATCGGGATGTGGACGACTACGATCCGGTGATCGATCTGACGCGAGCCCTCGGTCTCGGTCAGAGCGCGTTCACGTCGAGCATTTCCGAGACCATCGACGTGGACCAGTGGCTGCGATCCTTTGCCGTCGGCTCTGCGACCGGGGTCGGAGACAATTGGATCAGCAATTCCGGACATAACGCCATGTTTTACTTCCGCCCCACGGATGAGAAGTTTCTGTTCTTCCTTCACGACGTGGATTTCGCCTTCCAGCAGAGCAGAGCCCTGGAGAGCAATAGCGTGCTGCGCAAGCTCCTCGACCAGCCCACGTGGGCACATGCCTTCTACGGATATGTCTACGACCTCCTGCAAGTCAGCTTCAACCGGCCGTATATGTCTGTATGGACCGAGCACTACGCGCAGTTGCTGCCCGAGCAGTCATGGTCCAGTTGGCTCGCCTACATCGATGGAAGGTGCCAGCACGTGATGGGTCAGATTATCGCCAAGGCCGGAGCAATCATCCCCTTCGCGATCACCACACCGCCGGCCAGAATCATCACGTCACCTGCCACGCCGATACGGGGACGCGGCTGGATCGACGTGCACCACATCGCCATAGCCGAGACGGGACAGGCCCTGGCCGTGGAATGGTCGGATCTGACCACCTGGGAGGCCCGCTTGCCCGCCGATCTGGCCCCCGGCTCATACACGCTGAGCGCCTACAACAGCCAGGGGACGGCCCTGGGCACGGATACCATCGCCTTCCTGCCCGGACAGTGACCTGGGGCGCCGACGGCAGAAGAAGCGGAAAAAATTGCACATCGAAGGCGTTTTTCGTCGAGCGCGCCGTAATAATAGCCTATAATAGTCTTGTAATGAGAGCGATGTGCGGCTGTCTGCGTTGAGGCCGGCAAGAACATAGGTTTGCGGAAGGGTCTGTTGATGGCTTGCACGCAAATGTTCCAGTCCATGGGTCATTTCCTACATCACAGTGTTTCTGCTGGAAGGAGGACTACACCATGAACGGCAAAAACGTAACGCTCATTTCTTGTGTCATTCTATTGTCTCTGCAGGCGGCTCCGGCCCACGCCGGGTCGGTCGGTCACTGGCGGTTCGACGAGGGCAGCGGCCTCGTCGCCCAAGACAGCTCCGGCAACGGTCTCCACGGAACTCTCACAGGCGACATCACCCGGGTGGACGGAAAAGTCGGCGCCGGCGCGATCAGCTTCGGCGGGACCGACGGCATCGTGGAGATACCCGACGATCCGGCGCTGGATCTCGATAGTACGCTGACCATTGCCACCTGGGTCAATGCGCCCGATTTCTTCAACTTCTATTTCCTCGTGTCCAAGTCACCCAGCGGTTCGGCGCGCGACAACTACCCCGGCAACTTTGAATTCAGACTACGAAACGGCGATGGCGTGCTGGAATTCGGGCACCAGAGCTCGGAGGCCGAAGACTACGTGTTCTATACGTCCAGCTCTCCCATCACCACCGGGAAGTGGCACCACATCGCCGTGACCGCGGAGAAGGGCGGCCTCGTCCAATTCTACATCAACGGGATTCCCGCGGGCACGGCCGCCCTGACGGCCGATTTCGGCATACTCAACGACGAGCCGGTCCGAATCGGCTCCCGAAAAGACGGGTACTCCTTCTTCAACGGACAGTTGGACGATGTACGGATTTACGATCGGGTGTTGACGGCCGAACAGATGGAAGGTCTGTACAACGGGATCGAACCGGCGTTCCCCGAAGCGGCGTTGCCCCAGCCGGGCAACGGAGAACTGCTCGAACAGACGTATGCGACGTTGGAGTGGCTCGCAGGCGACTTCGCGACCTCCCACAATCTCTATTTCGGTACGGACGCGGAAGCGGTGGCCAATGCCACCGTAGCTGACGCGGACCTGTTCCTCGGTTCCACCACAGACAGTTCTCTCGACGTTGGATCTGCTGGCAACCCGCATCCGGACGCTCTCGTTCCGGGCACGACCTACTACTGGCGCGTCGATGAAATCAACGACGACAATCCCGAAAGCCCGTGGAAAGGGGCGGTCTGGAGCTTCCGGGTGCGCCCGGCGGCCGCCTGGGCTCCCTCCCCCACCGACGGCGTCACTTATGCCATGGTAGATCCGGTTCTGACGTGGGAGCCGGGCCTGGGGACGCTGTTCCACACGGTCTTCTTCGGCGAGACGTTCGATGAAATCAACGACGCTCCGCCCGGCACCGGCTTCATGACGGCCGACCCGGTGCATGATCCCGGTCTCCTGGAGCAGGACAAAACGTACTACTGGCGTGTCGATGAGTTTGCCGCCACCGGCCAGCCCAAGGGGCAGGTCTGGAGTTTCACGACCACGCCGGCCATCGCGGTCGCTGACGAATCGCTTCTGGGCTGGTGGACGTTCGATGAGACCAACGCCGGTTCGGCCGTCGATTGGTCGGGCCATGACCTCCACGGGGCCATCGTGGGCGAGCCTCAATCGGTGGACGGCGCTGCCGACGGCGCGGTACAGTTGGACGGAGTGGATGACTACTTCAGCACCGCGACGCCGGTCGATGTCAACACCAACACCGCCACCATGACCGCCTGGGTCAAGCCCGACAAGATACATACCAGCGACACAGGTATTCTCCTTCAGCGGGCCAGTTCCAACGACCTCACCTTCGGCCTGAACCTCCTGGCCACCAATCAACTCGCCTATATTTGGTCGGTGCCGGAGAGTTGGTCCTTCCAGTCAGGTCTGATTCTGCCCACGAACGAATGGTCCTTTGTGGCGGTGGTGGTGGAACCGGACCAGGCCACGCTCTATCTCGACGGTACGGACGTGTACGCCTCGAACGTTTTCGAACACCCGTCCATAGAATTCACCAGTGGGATTACGCTGGGTAACGACCCGGTGCTTGCCGGGCGATGTCTTAGTGCAGCACTGGATGATGTGCGCCTGTACACCAAAGCCTTGTCGGCCGAGGAGATCAACCAAGTCATGGCTGCGGGAACCAAGCCGCCCGCAGTAGAGGATCCCATGATGATCGAGAGCTTCGATAGCTACAACGCCTACAGCGTGGACTACGGCGTGAACGTCTGGGATGTGTGGTCGGAAGGCTACAGCGGCAATGGGACCGGATCGGCACTCGGCCATGCCACTGCACCGTACCTCGAGAGAGTCGTGACGGTCGGCGGGGGCCAGGCTCTCCCGCTTTACTACGACAATTCCGGCAACTTCCGTGACATGAACGGCGATCTGGTCACGGCCAAGTACTCGGAAATCTCACGTACGTTCAGTCCGGCCCAGGACCTGACGCGTGACGGGGCGACCGCCCTGGTTGTGTGGATGCGCGGGGTCGCCGCCAATACAGCCGAGGCCGCCGATGCCCTGTACGTCGTGCTGGAAGACGGGGTCCAAAGTGCCGCGGTCCCTCTGGCTGAGCCTGAGGATTTGACCTGGGCCATGTGGCAAAAACTCGCGGTCCCCCTGGAAGGCCTGAGCGTCGATGTCACCGCAATGACAAAGATCACCATCGGCATCGGCGATGAGAATAGCGCCGTACCCGGTGGCACGGGCTTCGTCTATATCGACAACGTTGCTCTGGAGGCACAATAGACGTACGAACCCTCCCGCGACACCTTCGGCGTCAGGAGGAATACCTTAGACTGGATGCGCGCGATCAGGCGCGGGTAGAACTGCCTGGGACAGATGCCGGCGTGAGCCTGCGACATTGGCACAATTCGCGGGCCTGCGCCGTGCTCTGTCAATATACCTTTGCACCGAGGCGCGACGTTGTGCCCTCTGTCACCTCGCAGCAGACGCACGCGGATGCACGTCTCTGCTCGCTACGGTCTCCAGCGAAGCGTCTTTGTTTGGCCGTCGATGGCGGTGTTCCCGCCGACCGCGTGCAACTCGAACTTGGCGCCGTTTGCCGTCAGTCGCGCTTCGACCCATCCGACCGGCTGGGCGTCGTTGAAGTTGTACCCGGTAGCGGGAAGATTGATCAGATGAATCCCGTCGAGTTCGGCATAGCTATACGCATGGGAATGGCCGAAGACCAGGGCCTTGACGTTCGATGCCGGTCGGGCGATGTCAAACAGCCGTGGGGCGTCGAGCAGGTCACCGTCTCCTTCGCCAAGCGTGTGGTGGAAGAACAGGAGGGTGGGTTTGTCGTCGCTGGTGCTCAGGTAGCTCCGAAGCCAGTTGCGCTGCGCCTGGCCGAGCAACCCCGGCACCTTGTTCGTGAACATCAGGGAATCGAGCACGATCAATCGCACGGGCCCGGCCTCGGCGATAACCACGTGTTTGCCCCGCACCGCCTGCTTGGCGCCGCCGGGCTTCTTGAAGGCGCCGAGGAAGTTCGCGCGATTGTCGTGGTTCCCCAGGGCCACGCAAACCGGACGCTCCTTTGTAAGCGGCTCCAACAGCTTCGCGGCGTTGGCATAGTCACCGGTCAGGCCTTCCAAGCGGGCCAGGTCGCCCGTGATGATCGCGCCCTCAGGCAAATCGGCCGCGATTTGCGCGACGACCTTCTGCAGGTTCCGGTAGGGATAAAAACCGCGGTAGTTGTTCTCCGTATCGGCGGGTATATGCGTATCCGAAAGGAACGCCCACCGGGCCTGTTTTGCCTCCTTCGGCTCCCCGGCCCAGTTCCGCCGACCGAGCATTACCACGCCTCCGGCCGCCGCCAGGGACGCTCGAAGAAATTGCCGCCTGTTGATTTCGCTGCGAGTGCTTGTAGACATAGGAGCTTGCCCTTTCATCCATTCCACATCGTTACAGTCACACCCTGTTTCTAACAGCAACCGGCCTCCTTGACAACCTTCCTCTGTCCACGGGCGGACAGAAGGCGTCTTTGGCTCGCAGGCAGATTCCTCCGCACAGACCCGTAGGGTGGGTCCTTGACCCACGCGTTCCTGCACGCCGGTCGTTACGCGTGGGTTGAGAACCCACCCTACAAGCTACAAGCGCGGCTCGGTCCGCCGTCGGGGACATTGCATGCCCGAAGCCTCGCACGGGCCCGTTGGGCCGGCTTTATCGTTGAGCGCCGGCGGGCAACATCTATAATGGCAGCGACATTGTCGTGACTTCAATTATGTTTGGGATGGGCCGGCGTATGGATTTGAACGTCTTTGATATTGGAGTGTTCCTGGCGTTTATCGGCGCGGTGGTGGCCTTTAGCATGTTCAAGAGCCGCCGGGAGAAGACCAGCGAAGACTATTTCCTCGCCGGCCGGGGCCTGACCTGGCCTCTGATCGGCCTGTCCATCGTCGCGGCCAACATCTCCACCGAGCAGTTCGTCGGCATGGCCGGGCAGGGCGCCGGCAGCGTAGGCCTGGCCGTGAGCAACTGGCAGTTGTTCGGCAGCATCGGCATCGTCGTGATCGCCTTCACCCTCTTGCCCCGCTTCCTCAAGGCGGGCATCTACACCATGCCCGAGTACCTCGAGTACCGCTACAACTCGGCGGCCCGGGCGCTGATGGCGCTGACCACGGTGGTAATTTACGTCGCTGTCTTGCTGACCGCCGTGCTCTATTCCGGCGGGCTCACGCTCAACGAGATCTTCGATATGGACCTGACGCAGGGCGTCTGGCTCATCGGCATCATCGCGGCGCTCTACACCACCTGGGGCGGGCTCAAAGCGGTGGCCTGGGCCGATCTGTTCCAGGGCGGCGCGCTGATTCTCGGGGGCATCGCCACGTTCTTTCTCGGCCTGCACGCCTGCGGCGGCTGGGAAGCGTTTTCCACGACCAACGCCGACAAGCTCCACATGGTCCTGCCCGCCGATCATGAAGGCCTGCCCTGGACGGGCGTGCTGTCCGGCATGGGGATCGTCATCATTTACTACTGCGGCCTGAACCAGTTCATCGTGCAGCGCAACCTGGCGGCCCGGACCCTGCGCGACGGACAGTTGGGCGTAATCTTCGCCGGCGCCCTGTGGCTGCTGATCCCGTTCGCCATCGTCATGCCGGGGATCATGGCCAACGACTTGTATCTGCCGGATTTGCAGGCCGCGGCCGACGAGGACAACCTGCCGAAACTGGAAAAGTTCGAGCAACTCAAAGCTTCGCCAAATAAAGACCAACTTGTGGCTTTCGCGCCCGACGCGGAATGGCAGGAACGATATCCCGATCTGGCTGTCGAGGTAACGCAATACAATGAGGCGATTGAAACGATCGCGGGAGAGATCGGGCAGACGCCGGCGAAGGAGTTACTAGCCGGAAGGAAATCGGATGCGGCGTTTCCTACGCTGATCAAGAAGCTGATTCCACCCGGATTGCGCGGGTTCATGTTCGCGGCCATCGCCGGAGCGGTCATCAGCTCGCTCGCCTCCATGCTCAACTCCGCTTCCACGATCTTCACGATGGACGTGTACCGTCGGCTGATCGACCGCAACGCCTCACAAAAGCGGCTCTTGCTTTTGGGACGCGTCATGACGGGGGTCTTTGTGGTCATGGGCTGCCTCTTGGCGCCGCGATTGGCCAATCCGAAGTTCGAGGGCGTCTTCCAGTACATCCAGCAGTTCCAGGGGTACATTTGGCCCGGCGTGGTCGCGGCGTTTCTTTTCGGCATGGTCGTGCCCAAGGCACCGGGCATGGCGGGCGTGGCCGCACTGGTCTGCGGCCCGATCATCTATGGACTCTTCCAGAAATTCTCTCAGGAACTCCATTTCCTGATTCAGGTCGCTCTGTCCTTCGTCCTGGTCCTGGCGATCATGGGACTGATCACCGTTCTCAAGCCGCTGACCGAACCCAAAGTCCTGCCCGTCCGCGAAGGCGTCGAGGTAAAAACCGCACCGGTCGTGAAACTCGTAGGCGCCGCGGTCCTGGTCGCAGTCACGGTCTTCTACATCATCTTCTGGTAGACCGGCGTGGAACGCCATCGACGGTGTTTTCTGCTTGATCGGGTCTCAGTGCCCATCTATCATGCGGATGCGGATAACGTCCCTCTGATCAGCGGAGGGCGAAATCATCTTGACGGCGCAGTCTACAATGCGAAGGGAGGTCGAGAAATGGACGGGATGTTTGAGCGGATATTCGGTCAAATCGTTAGAGAGCCGTCGGCATTCATCCTGGGGCTGTTCGTGACTGTGGGTCTTGGTGTCCTGGTGGATATACGGCTGAACAGGATATCCGAAGACTTTCACCGCAAGCGGCCGGAGGGCGTCTCATCCGAGAACTGGGCGGCGCTGCTGGCCTCGCCTGAAACGTATGGCGGCATGGTCCATTGGCTCGGCCTGATGGAACGTTGCTTGTTCTTCATCCTTATCCGAATGGCGATGTGGATGTTCCTTCCCGCCTGGCTTCTGTTCAAGCTCGGCTGCTACTGGGGAATCTGGCGCAACATTATGCGCGTCAGAGGTGCGGAGTTTGGCGCTGAAACCATCGATGCCGTCGTTGCACAGAGCCGGCGAGGCAATGCTTTGGCGACCCTGTTTCTGTTCGCTACGCTTGGCAACTTAGTGGCGGCTCTACTTGGTGCACTCTTTGCCATCTTTGGGACATCGAATATCGAGGCGATGTTACGCTGAGTACTTGTAGGGTGGGGCTTGCCCCACCATCCTTTGTTCGGTGGGGCAAGCCCCACCCTGATATGGAACGACCTTCGTCAAGGGTAAATATTCGATTGTTTTCGTTTTCGACTACATCTTTTCTCTGAAAATGCTTT
>Ga0272441_10000755_pt1 | contig 71901 bp, 58 predicted proteins | sample SSMProp6N_FD_193582 | JGI IMG/M metagenome (GOLD analysis project Ga0272441, IMG submission 193582) | Marine sediment archaeal communities from Little Sippewissett salt marsh, Falmouth, MA, United States - SSM-Prop-6N | ecosystem: Environmental > Aquatic > Marine > Wetlands > Sediment ...
CCCCCCCCCTACATTACGACGCTGTCATCACTGGGCCTGGGATCAGGCGTGCGTCCAGAGAGGATCTGGAGGTTGGCCAGCTCGCGCCTTTTGGCTTCGCGGTTCACCTCTTCCCAGATCTGGGGATACTTGCTGAGGATGCGGTAAAATTCGGCGGCTGCCAGCTGCACGATTTCCGTGTGCGTTACCGTGGTGACCGTAGCCACCGCGTTGCCACCCTTGAGCAGGGACATCTCCCCGAAATACGAGCCGTCCATGAGCCGCGCGAGAACCTCCTCCGATCCGTCGGGCTGGGTCTTGGCGACCTCCACCTCGCCGATGAGGATCAAAAAGAAGCCACCACCCGGCTCCCCTTCGGTGATGATCTTGGTTTTCTCCGGAATGCGACGAAAACGCAGCCGCCCCATCAGTGCTTCACGCTCCTTCTCGCTCAGGGGGTCGAAGAAAGGCGCCGATCGCACCAGGGTGCCGAGCAGACGGCGCCGGTAGAACTGGCGAAGTGTGTTTCCAAAGGACGGGTCGCTCTTCGTCAGGTCGGCGATGACCTTACGGGAGATTTCGAAAAACACCCCCTCCTCGGACACGGTGACCGTCGCGTGCCGCTTGCGATCCGACAGCAGCGCGAACTCTCCGAAGAACGCTCCCGGGCCAAGGCTGGCGAGGCTCACTTTGTTGCCCTGACGGTCCTGCTTGGTCACCCGGACCTGGCCCGAGCTCACCACAAACAGGGCGTTGCCGGGGTCGCCCTCTCGCACGATGATCGTTCCACGTTTTTCGGTGCGTCGGACGAGCCGGGATTGCAGCGTCTCCCGGGAGGTCTCGCTCAGGTCCCGAAACAGCGCGATCTCCTCGAGCTGTACTGCGCCGACGGACCGCGGCGCCCAATGGCCCGGCTCTTCATCGACCGCGCTGGGCTGTCGGGACTCTGTGTCCTTCACTGCCTTCTTGAAAGCCGCGGCCCCCATTGGGATGGTCATTTTGGAGGACTTGCGTGGCTTCTTTGCTTTTCCCGACCGGGGCGCCCCTGGTGTCGGCGTGGCGGGTGATGCGGGCGATTGCCTCGCGGCGGCCGCCGGCACGGACGCCGACCGCAGGGTGGGCTTCGCCTTGCCACGCGGGGCGGGCGTGCTGCGAGCCGTGTCTCCCTCGGCCACATCCACTCGGCTGGACGTAGGCTCATCGGCGGCCGAGGTTTCGGCGCTGTCGGTGCCCTCCCCCAGCTCGCTCCAGAGGGCCTCCTCCTCGTCGTCGAAGATGTTGCCAAGGGTCTCGTCCGCGGATTCGTCGGGCGAAACCGGCTCCGCGTCCGACGAAGGTCCAGGCGAGGCCCCAACCGCCCCTTCTGCAGCGGGTGGGGGGGCGGCCATGTCCGGCTCTCGCTCCATCTGAACGGTGCGCTTGTTTTCCACCGGGGACACCACTGGGGCCCGTTTGGGCACACCCCGCGGGGCGCGGGTAACGGCCGGCAGGGGCGACTCGTACTCCCCGGTTGGGTGATCGTCTGGCGGCGGGACGGATGCCAGCGGTGTCTCTGGGAGGTCGGGGATCTCGGGCGACGGGACGCCGACGATCGTCCGACGCGCGGGCACCTTGGACCGAGGCGACCGCGCGCTTGGGTGTCGCTTCGCGGAGCTCGCGTCGATTCCAACGGCCGACTTTCGGATCGTGTCCTTGTACCCCGACGGGCCCGGTGACGTGGGCTCCTCCGCGTCATCGGAGAGGAAGTCGCGCTTGCGTCGCTCGGCATCCGACGGCTCCTCCGCCGTGAGGACTATGTCGGCGTGGCCCTTGCGCATCCCGACCACATCCACATCGCGCTGGGTCGTGGTCGCCTCCGTCGATGCCTCCGACGACCCGGGCGGAATGGGCTCCGGGGGCGACACCGCGGCCTCGTGGTCCGCGAGGCTGGGCAGAAAGGGATCGAAGCCTTCGGGCTGGGAGGGGACACCCTCCGTCCCAGGGAGAGGCACCATGTCCACGCCATCGAACGAGGGCGTGGAGGAGGTCCCCTGATCGTCGGGCGAGCCATCCGGCAGGCGCGGTCTCGAACGGCGTCCGCGACGCCGACGGCTCGCCGTAGAATCCGTGGGCATGGGAGGTGGCAAACGCAGCACCGAGGGCGAAGCGGTGAGAACCTTGCCCTGGTGGGCGCCGGGATCCGTGCCCTCCTCCTCGGAGACGTCGGACTCCGTCGGCATCACCCACCGGCCGTCGTCCTGCTGCTGCAGGCGCGGCATGGACTTCGCCTTGATCTCCTGCGCTCGTTGTGCCGAGAGATCCGACAGCGCCGCTTCGGTGTTCTCGTGCCCCGGATTGATCTCCAGGATCCCCTTGTACACCGAGATGGCCTGAACCAGCTTTCCGGTGCTGGCGTAGGCCTTGGCCACCTCCTGGTAGTGGGTCACCGCCTCATTGTCCCTGCCCAGATCCTTCAACGCGCCGGCAAGCTTGAGTCGCGAGACGAGATTGTTCGGATCCTTCTTGACGATGCCGGTCTGCTCTTTTACGAGCTTCTTCAGCTGTCGTTTTGTGAGGCGTGCGTCTTTGGCCATCGACGAGCTGGCTCTTACTGTGGCCGCAGGTTGAGCCGCAGGGTAAAGGTCTTCGCTCCCCCCGTAAATCGATTGAAACGCCACTTCCGCAACAGGCTCCGGATGCAACCTTCGAATCCGGCGCCGATGGGCGGGATGACCAGGATTCGCCCCATGCGACCGGAGGTGTTGATCGTGAACTTCAGCTTCACGCGCCGCGAGCCCACCTGCAGGGCGGCGCTCTTCTTGGCCGCGTTGACGTAGCAGCGTTTGATGCCATACCGCGACTGGCCGGCCTTGACCTTCCAGTTCTTGAGCGCCTCGGGCGTCCCGGAGGCCGCGGGCCGCATGGGATCACCCATGGGCGAAGGCACCCACATGGCACCGGGAGGCTTCTTCTTGATCGTGTACTCGATCGGATCCAGCTCGAACTCGCACGGTTTCTGGCTGTAGATCTTGAAATCGTTCTGCAGACGGGTCATCCGCTGGTTCAGCTGCTTCAGCTCCCCCTGCGCGGTGGCCTCACGCTCTTGGGCGTGCTGCAGCTTCGTCTCCAACTGTCCGATTTTCTTGTCTTTGCTGCCGTCGTCCTTCTTCCCACATCCCACGACTGTTACGACCAGGACTGCGGCAAAGCTGATGACGGGATTGAGTTTCAAGGTCCCCTCCTTGCTTGAAAATTCAGTAGAGCCTATCACCGAAACCATACACCCACCTTAAGGCTAATAGGATATCACAAAACAGGGTTCACCACAGCGGATTCTAGCCCGCTTCGTTGTGTACGCAGGGAAACAGAATGCCCTTACTTGGTCGCCTTGCCGAGCTCCCTGCGAAGAAACTGTCGGAGCTGGGGCAATGTGTGGTGATCCTCCGCCACGAACGTCAGCATCTGACGCTCGCTGCGACCACCCATCTTGATCAGTGACTTGGCGATGGTCGTCAAGATGTTGATCTGCGGCCCGAATGCCGGCGCGGCCCGATACGTTAGCAGGAACTGGCCAAAGGGCCACACGATACGCTTGTCGCCAATCTTGATCAGCGCGAGCACGATCTCCTCCAGGGCGGAAAACGGCGTCAGCGGCTCCTGCAAATGGGCCAACAAGGGGGCCACCGCCCGTCGGGACCCGATGCGCGCGAGCGCCTTGGCCACAATCCCCACACCCTTTGGCGCTGTGCCCTTGAGGAAATCGTATCGGTTCTTCAGAGCTGCCAGGAAGATGGGCAAAGACGCCTGCGTGGCCCGCTTGACCAGCACCTCACCTGCCACCCGCCGGACGCTCACCGGAGTCTTGGGGGCGTTGACGAGACGCAACAGAATCCTGGAGATTTCAGCGCCAGGGACCTTGACGAGCTGGGTCACGGCGAAGATCTTGGCGTCCTGGAACTGCAGGTCGGGCTCCGCGATGACCTCCTTGAGCACTTGCAAAAGGGGCGCGTTCTTGGCAGCGCCCGTCGGTGGCGGATTGAAGCTGTATGCGTCGAAGGTGGCCCCGTGGGTGCGAATGCCGGTCTTGAGCTCCCACACCCGGTCTCCGTTCCGCGCGTCCAGCATCACGATCCGACCCTCCCGGGAGATGTAGATGATGCGATCCCCGAGGTGGGCGGTGCTGATGACCTGGGTGGCCTCATGCATGTGTGCCCACTTCAGCAGGCCGGTGTAGGCCTGGAAGCCGAAAAAATAGCGGTAGTACTGCAGCGTGGCCATGTCGTTGGCAAACCCGGTGTCCGTCTTGGACCAGCGCCACAGCAGTCGGTTCCGATCGATGGCCGTGTAGGCCACCATGGAGGGCTTGTAGCTGTCCCACCAGTAGCGCGCCTTCACAGACCGCTGGCGCTTGAGGGAGATCGCGATGAAGTCCGTCTTGGGTTTGAGCCCGCTCACCAGCTTCGGCGTGAAGCGGATGGCGCCCTCGTTGTCGTTGCCGAAGATGATCCCCTCGGGGGAGTTCCGCACGTAGTTGATCATGATCGGCGACAGTCGCGTTCCGCGGTTGCGGAAGGCCACCTTGTGCCGCACGTAGACCCGCGCTGTCTCGTCGCCGGTCCGGTGGTTCAGCACCGACAGGTACTGGAAGCGGTACGGCACGAAGACCAACCCGTTTCGCGCCGCCGGTGCCCCGAGCGGACCCTGGGCCCGGCGACGCCAGGCCACCTTGCCCGTCGAGCCGATCACCTTGACGATGTCGGCAAACCGCGCGTAGGCGCGGCCGCCCGACATGCCGGTGGCAACGTAAAACAGGTTGTCGCCGTCGGAGTCCATGCCGTAGAACTCGGTCGCGTTGCCGTATTTGAAGCGGTACTGCCAGGCGATCTCCCCGGTGCGGATGTGCCGGGCCATGAGGATCGTGCTGCCCTTGCGGTGAAAGATGAAGTTCTTTCCCACCACGATCTTCGAGCTGCAGTCGTTGATGTTCTTGCGCCACAGGACCTGCCCCGTCTCCAACTCCACGGCCGCGATGCCACGGGGGCTCGTGGCCACGATGAAGGCCATGGGCTTGCCGAAGACATTCCGTATGGCGGGCTGCGCCTTCGCCACCCTGCTCGCGACGCTGTTGATGGAGCGAGGATCGTTGCGCGCGTAGTTGATCTCGAAGGGCTGGCTGGGACAGCCGGAGATGGACGCCGCCATGACCACCGCCAACGCCACGCCTACGAGCCGCTCAACCACCTTGCAGTACCCAGATTTTGAACGTCGCATCGTCTACTTCTCCATGAACTGGTTGGCCATGGCCACGGACTTGAGCCCGGGCAGCGGAGGGTTCGCGGCGTAGTTGGCCAGGGCCTCTGTGGCGTGCTGGCCCTTGATCTCCGCCAGGGCGCGCACGATCCACTGCCGGATGGGGTCGGGGCCGAAGTCCTTGCGGACAAGCAGCGAACGGTAGATCTTGGCGATGGTAATCTCCGGCAGCTTCTTCAGGTTCACAGCCAGGTGGCGCGCCGTGAGGTAGCCGCCGATGGCCGCCAGGCCGATGCTCGGCGCGGCCGTGTCGCCCCGGTCCAGCAGCTTGATGAGCAGCCCCTCGAGCCGCTCCCGCCTCGGCAGCACCAGCTTGGCCTTGGTGCGATGGGCGACGACCCAGGCCGCCGCCATGCGGACCTGCACGTCCCGGTCGGACAGAGACTTGATCATGGCCGCGGCGATCTTTTTTGCCACCTTGGGATCGGAGAGGACGCCCAATGCGCGGATGGCCTGCGCCCTGACCTTGGCGTTGCGGTTGCGGGTGTAGTTGACCAGAAGGTTCACGGCCCGGGAGCTCTTGTGGTTACCGATGGCGTTGACCAAGGCAACCGCCAGATCGGGCGTACACTTCCCCCGGCTCTTGCAATACTCCGTGGGCGCTCCGAGCTGCAGCGACTCCATGAGGAGGTCCAAGGCCTTGGCGCTCCGCATACGACCCAGCTGCTTGGCCACCTGGACGGCCCGCTTCAGGTCCTTGCCCCAGAGGGCCTTCCGCTGTGGGGCCAATGGGGCTGCTTGGACGGAGGATGTGGGCAAGAGAATGAGAATCCCCAAACTCACTGAAAAAAGAGCGCTTTTCATCGTGATTGCCTCCGGGCTATGCCTTACAGTAATTCACGACCGAAGTCAAGGGCATAGGCAGTGTCTTGGCTCAGGTCGCGCGGACCGATGGCAATGCCTGTGGTCAGGAATAAAGTCCGCGGGATTGGATGTAGCTCGCGACCGAGGCAGGCACCAGCCCGGCGACGTTACGACCAAGGCGTAGACGCGCCCGGATGTCGGTGGAGGAGACGTCCGGTAGCACCACACCGTCGGTGCCCGACACCGGGCTGCGCCCCACCACATACAGGTCGGCGAGGGCCTGGATGCGGTCCCAGGCGTGCCAGCGCGAGGTTTCGTCGAGGATGTCCGCACCCACCACCAGGACAAAGTCATGGTCGGGGTGGAGGCTGCGCAGCTTCTCCAGGGTCACAACGGTCCGGCTGACCCCGCCCAGCGACCTCTCGACGTCGCAGACCCCTACGCGCGATCCGAAGGGCTCGGCCGTCAAGCCGCACATGGCCAGGCGGTCGGAGAAGGGCGCGAGGTCCTTGTCGAAGGCGTGGCGGAAGCACGGCACCAGCCACACTTCGTCCATCCCTCCCACCGAGAGGGCCAGAGTGCACACCAGCTGATGGGCCACGTGCGGCGGGTCGAAGGAGCCGCCGAACAAGCCGATCCGCTTGCGAGGCACCCCGGTTGCAGCCGGAGCCGGGGGTTCGTGGTTCGAGGTCACGGCGTGAGGATATCCCGAATCGCGGTGATTTGGAACGAGCGCGTCGACCGGGTCGGGGTTGTGAGCGGGGTTGTGAGATGTACTCTAGTCGTACAGGAGGTAGTCCTCGCGTTTTACGCGGAAGGCGTCCTCTTCGGCTTGCCAGGTCGCGCGCAGGTCTGGCATGGAGGCGCCCTCGTCGATGAGGAGACGCAGCACGTCGCTGCCGGTGAGCAGATCGAAGGCCGGCTTGTTGCCGACGAACTCGTAGGCTCGGGTGCGCCACTGAAACTCGTCTGGATACAAGAGGCGTACCGTGGCGACCAACGCCACACCGGTCAGGTAGGGACGAAACCTGGCTCGATCGGTCACGTGCAGCTGCACGCCACCGCAGCGCACCCCGGCGAATTTTTGGAACTGCGGCAAGAAGTAGGCGGGACGGAAGGCCACGCCGGGCAGCGACAGCGCCTCCAGGGCCGAGGCCAGCGCGTCGGGGGCCACGTAGGGCGCTCCCACCAGCTCGAAGGGACGCGTGGTGCCCCTGCCCTCGCTGAGCTCGGTGCCCTCGACCAGACACAGGCCGGGATACACCATGGCAGTGTCCAGGGTCGGCATGTTGGGAGAGGGCATGACCCACGGCAGGTCACAGGCATCGAAGAGCAGGTCCCTGCGCCAGCCGCGCATGGTCACCACGGTGAAGTGCGCGTCCACGTGACGATCGGCGCGATACAGGCCGATGAGCTCGCCCAGGGTCAACCCGTGGCGATTGGACACCGCATGGTGGCCCACGAAGGATTCGAATCCACACCGGACCACGCCGCCCTCCACGACCTCGCCTCCGAGGGGATTCGGGCGGTCGCAGACCACCACCTCGACGCCCGCGGCGCCGGCGGCCTCCAGGCAATGCGCCACGGTCCACACGTAGGTGTAGTACCGGCTACCGATGTCCTGGAGATCGCACACGATCACGTCCAAACCCTGGAGGTGCTCGGCGGTCGGTCGGAGGCTGGTAGAGTCGGTCCCATAGAGGCTCACCACGGGCAGGCCGGTGCGGTCGTCGCGCTCCTCGCCCACGGCGACCATGTCTTGGGCCGCGCCCCGAATGCCATGCTCGGGTCCGAACAGCCGGACCACCTCCCAATCAGAGTCGGCGTGCAGGAGGTCGGCGGCGTGGCGCAGGTCTCGATCCACGGAAATGGGATTGCACAGCAAGCCCACGCGGCGCCCATGGAGCAGGTGCCGCTCCTCTGTGACCAGTCGCTCGAGACCAGTCTGAACCGAGGCGCGTGGCTGGGATGGGCTCATGGGGCGCGGGGGGGCGGCGCGGATGGTGGGAGGCTCGCTCAGGCGATGGGGTACGGCTGGAGCACGACCTCCTCCTCCCCTGGCACCACCGAGAACCGTACCTCGGAGCACTTCAGCCGGGCGCAGATCATTCGCTCGTTCACGTCCAGCTTCCGCTGGAAGACCTCGATGTCCATGCCAGCGGTGTCCTCTCCAAGGTCCGTCATGGCCTGTACGTACTCGCTGAAGATCCGACCGAAGTACGTGGGTCGGTCTTCATCGAGACGTGGGATGAGCTGGGAGTCGCCCGGGCGATAGGCCCTGTCGGGAAGCGGGCCGAGGCTGAAGAGGACACGCGGTCCGCCGCCGCTGTCCTCGTTTTCCTCCTCCTCCTCGCCGGGCTCGGGGCGCCCGAGGAGCTGTGCCATGAGGACGTTGAGGGAGTATGCGAGCCCTTCCGTCTCGCGGGACGGCGTGCCAAATGTGTACTCCATGTTGCCCGCCACGATGTTCGCCACGCCTTTCTCGAGCTCGTCCAGGCTCAGGATGAAGTAGCGACGGATGATCCAGCCCACCACCAGGAACAGAAGCGCCACGACGACACCCAAGACGAGCACCATGACCTTGGCGTACCCATAGGACTCCTTTGCCTGGTCCACCGAGGAGAGCACCACATAGGAGTAGGCGCCACCCGGCCCTCCGTGGGGCAACCGGGCCGCGGCGGCCAGGAAGGTCTGCCCGTCGAAGGACACGGAGGTGATGGTCGGCTTCTTCCACTGGTGCGGCCCGAGGTTTGTCTGCTTGACGCCGGCCAGAGCGCTCGCCTTGAGCCTCTTCATGTTGGCGGAGCTGAGCTCCTTGTTGCTCAGGATGGCGACCTTCTCGCCGGTGATGTCACCCAGCTTCAGGTGCGAGGCGTGTACGTCAATGGGCCAGGCCACCACGAGCACTCCCACCAGCTGATTGCGCTGGTTGAGCACGGGCCCGAACCCCACGCGCAGCAACTCCGGCCGCGGCCGGCCGCCGTCGTCCTTGGCTTTGCCCGTGGACTGCTCCAGGATCTTCTCCTTCGGCCAGATTTGGGTCGTGGCATACTTCTGCGCCCGGGCCTCGTACAGGGCCTGGGACTTCGGCGCCAACTTCTCTCCGACGTACAACGAGTTGGTCCCGCCGTCGCTGCGACGCATGAGGACCCCGCGCTTGTCGAGCAACCCTACGAAGGCGCCGGTGATACCGTATTTGTTCTTCAGCTCTCTGGGGAATTGGTATCCCAGGAGCGCGTCGATGCCGGCGTAGAGCTGCTTGAGCTCCTTGACCACGACCACGACGTTGACGCTGTTTTGGAAAACCAGGGCTTTGGCCTTGAGCGCGGCCTTGTCGGTCTTTCCCTTCCACGCGAGGAGAACGACCATCAGGACCCGGTTCTTCGCTCCCAGCAGCGGCACGGCCACTGTGTGCAGCGGCGCCGTGAGCACGCCGTTGAGCTTGAGCGTCCCGAACGCCACCGGTGTCTTGCCGAGCTTGACGCTATCGACGTAGGCGTCCCGGATGCGTCTGTTGGTGGCAAAGTCAGTGGGCGTGCCGCTCTTGGTCACCGTGGAGTTCAGCGATGACCAGACCACGATGTTCTTGCGGTCCAGCACGGCCATGAAGTCCGGCGTCCAGCCCTCGCCCAAGCCGGCCGCGTTCTTGGTGAACTCCGCGGTCACGGTTCGGCGGTAGGTCCCCAGCCGGTCGAACACGGCGCTGGTTCGTGACGCATAACGCTGCGCGTGGGCCTTGACGGCCTGGGCGTCGAGCTCGGTGACGGATCGGACGGCGTGGAAGCTGCTGGAGACGCGCTTCCGCGAGGACTCGTCGGCCTTCTTCGAGCCATCGGCGGCGACGAGCGCATAACCTCCGGCCGTGAGACCGATAACCACAACCGCGGCGACTATTCCAAGGTGTCCTTTGAGCATTATCCTGCTCCCCCTCAGGGTGAGTTTGTTGGCGAAGAGTAGCCGTCGCAGCCCGATGAAGTCAAGGAAAATACCAATAATGCTGGGTTACTGGACATCAGGTGGTTCGGCCGCGAGCGCCTGCTCGAACGCAAGGCGGTGAAGGGACAATTTTCTCAAGACCTTGGCCCGGACCCACTGTTCTCGCGCCGGCAGCGCGGAGGCGCGGGCGGCTGCTGTGAGAAACAGCAGCGCGAGCCCTCGCTGATCCGTGTCGGCCAGGAGGAGCCCCAGCACTCGGAACGTGCGCGCGCTCACCGGTTCGCCAACGGCGAGGCGCAGGATCTCACGCCTCCGCCGCTTCGGATCCCGGATGACCAGGGCCTTCCGGAGAGGAGTGTCTGGCGGAAGCTCCCCGAGGAGCCGGCCCAAAACCGGCGCCGCCGCGGGCTGACCTCGGAGCCCCACCGCCACGCGACGACGTTGCTGGGCCCGAGGATCGGAATCCGGCAGCTTGGCCAGGACGGCGCTGGCCGCGGCGAGGTCGCCCAGGCGTAGGTACGCGTCCGCCAGGTCCAGGAGTAAGCCCGCCGGGGCGCGGACCACGCGATCCTCCACCCGGGCGGCCCCCTTCCGGAGCCAGGCGAGGATCCGATCGGGGGAGTGCTTTCGATAGTTGATCAGATCCTTGGGCGCCGAGAACTCCACCCGGGCGTTGTCGTCGGTGTTGAGCGGAGCCCCCCGGGTGACCTCGAGGATGCGGCGGTCGTCCACCAGGTGTCGCGCCAGCAGATCGCCCAGGCTGCGAATCTGGATGCGGCCCAGCTCGGCCCGCATCTTCGAATCCGCCAGGCGGTGGGCCATGCGCGCCGCATCCAGAGCGAGCGGTCGCCCGGTCGCCACCAGCAGCAGATCGACGTTGGCGTGCCGCGGGCGGAACACCGTCACCGACGGGAAGACGGACCGGAGGGTCGCGATGAGAGACGCAACGTTTTCTTTTGATATCTCATAGAGTTGAAGCCATTGAATAAAGACACCGTCGCGCCGCAGCCGGCGGCGCACGAGCTGGAAGAACTCCCGGGTGAAGAGGCTCGCAGCGCCTGTCATCCAGGGGTTGGACGGCTCGGACACGATGATGTCATAGGGGTCGCGCACGGCGATGAGAAAGTTGCGGCCGTCCGCCTCGACCACCTTCACCGCCCGGTGGTGGGCCGCCCGGTGGTTGTAGCGGGAGAAGACCCGGGCGGCCCGCAGGACCTCGGGCTCCAACTCCACGGCGTCGATGTGCCCCATGCCAGTGACGGCCATGGTGCCCACAGTGACGCCGGAGCCCCATCCGATGACCAAGGCGCGTGCGGGCGGGCGAGCGCCGCGGTGCAGCACCTGACCCAGGAGCCCGCTGAGCACCTGGGTCTCCATGTCGCTGCGCGGCGACACATAGGCGGGTGCAATCCGCTCCGGGTGGCCCAACAGGTCGACGCACCTCCCCTTCGGGGGACGGCGGAAGGCAGCGGCGCTCGACGCGTCCGACTTGCCGTTGACCTGCAGCGACAGCACCTCCCAGCAGGTGGCCGGGTCAAAGCCGCGCAGCAGGATTTGCCAGGTGGAGACCGTGGCCACCACGCCTTCGCGGTAGCTCAGCAGCCGCTTGCCGACGACCGGATCGCAGGGGGTCTCCAGATCCGGAGAAAAGCCCAGGGTGGTCCGGGCACCTCGCAGGTGCCTCTGGCCGGCACCCTCGCGAAAGAGCCGCGAGATTGGATCCTGCGGGTCGGGACAGGTCGATCGCCTCCGGGAGGGGTCGAAGAGCGCGAGCCGGAATACGCCTGCGGTCATTCGATCCGGCTGCCAGCGTCGGGCGGAGCCGGCCAGGGTCACGGCAAGGACGGCCAGGATCGCGGCACCGCGGACCAGGCGCGCCCGTCTGGGGATCGCGGCGGTGGCCGTAAAGGCGGCCGCGAGCAGGAGGTTCAAGACGATCATCGCGCCAATTGTACGTTGCACACCGAGGGCCGGGATCAGCACGAAACCGCCCAGGAACGAGCCGATGATGGCGCCCACGGTGTTGATGGAGTAGACGCGGCCCACCGTGCGCCCGACGCCGGTCATGGCCCGGGCGCACAGTGAGATGGTGGCTGGGAAGATCATCCCGAGGAAGAACGTGGGCAAGAGCACCACCAGGGCGCACACGATGAACTTGAGAAAAAATACCTTCGTCGGCGTGATCTCACCGGATCGCGTGAGGGCCACGAAGATCGCCGGGAGGCAGTCCATGAAGGCGTAGCCGGCCAGGACCGTGGTGGCCACCACGACGTGAATGGCGGCCAAGTTGCCGGTCTGCCCCTCCCGCCCGGCGGTGCGGCGGGCGTAAACGGCGCCGCCGATGGCGAGCCCCAAGAGGAAGGCGATGAGGATGAGGGCGAAGGCGTAGACCGACGATCCCACGATGAGCGCGAGCACCCGCGTCCACGCCTGCTGGTAGACCATGGACACCAGCCCCGAAAGGGCCACGGCCGCCAGGGCCAGCCACACCTTGCGACCCCAGGGCGCCTCTGGGTCACCGTCGGATCTCGTCGGGGTGGTGGGCTCCGACGGTGAGGGCCGGAGGCACCAATACAGTCCCACAGAGGTGATGCACAGGGCCAGATTGATGGTACAAGCGACGCGATTCGTGGCCGACAGCCCGATCCATGGCATCAGGACGAACCCCGCCATGAAGGTGCCCGCGACGGCGCCGAAGATGTTCACCGCGTAGAGGGTGCCCGCCTCCCGGCCGAGCCCCTCCCGACGGGCGTAGAACCGGGTGAGGATGGGCAACGTGGCGCCCATGGCGGTGGTGGGAAGAATCAGCACCACCGACACGATGGCGAAGCGAATCAGCGCGAAGGTGTACTGGCTGGGCCGCCACTGGGCCCAGATGAGGCCGTGGACCGAGTGGAGCTGGTCCAGGATCGCGGGGAAGAGGAGCCCGTATCCACCCACCACGAGCTCCAGCCCACCGTATATCAGCAGGGCCGTCGAGGTGCGTCGCAGCCGGTCTGCCACGCGACCGGCGAGGTAGCCCCCCAGGGCCAGCCCGCCCATGAAGACGGTCAGGACGGTGGAGATGGCAAAGGTCGTCGCCCCGAAGGTGGTCGTGAGCATCCGCATCCACAGGGTCTCGAAGACGAGCCCCGACGCTCCGGACAGCAGAAACAGAAGAGCGACGGCAGGGCGCGCAAATCGTGACGCCAGGGGTGGGCTGCTCATTTTGTCAAAACAGGTCGACCTGCGTGTTTTTCTTGAAGGTGGTGGCCAGCTCCATGCACCGCTTGTTGTCGATCTCCAGCGGGCAGAAGTGTACGGCGATTGCGAAGCGCAGGTTGGCCTCGGCGTCCTCGTCCGAGACGGTGAACACCAGCCCCTTCTGGGCGTCGTAGAAGAAGGTCCGCTCCACGACCGGGGCGTCCACGGGCCACAGCTTCTTGTCGTTGAGCCGCTTCTTGCTCAGCAGCACCACCGTGAGGCGGCGTACCTTCACCGTGTAGACGATGGCCTGATCCTTGAGGAGCCGCTGGTAGGCCGTCCGGGCAGTGGTCAGGTAGGCCTGGGCGAAATGATCCACGTTCAGCGCGCGGTCAGACAAGACGTACAGCCTGTGCGGACGCTCATAGCCCTTCTCTACGTTCCAGCGGCCGAGGTCCTTGAGGATCTTGGTCAGGGCGATGTGGCGCGCCGGCCGGATGGGCCTCGTCTTCGGGGTTCCCATCCCCATGGACGCGGTTCCAGGGCTCCCATGGCGCGGCTCCTTCTTCGCGCCGAGGAGCACATAGAGCGTCACCCCGACGCCCAGCACTACCACCAGACCCAGCACCAGCGCCACCAGACCCATCCTCGATCGCCCGACCGTGGTGCCCGAGGTGGTGGCGAGACTCGCTCCGGTCACGGGATCGAAATCTCGCGTCGGCTTGGGCAGCCGCTTCCCTTCGGGCGTGGTGGCGAGGGCCAGGCGGAACTCCTTGGCGGTCTGGTACCGGTCGTCCGGGTTCTTGGCCATGGACTTGACCAGCACCTCCTCCAGCTCCTCCGAGATGGACGCCCCGGCCTCCCGCGGGGGGGTGGGCTCGGTGGAAAGGTGCATCTGCATGACTTCGAATTGGCTCTCGCCATCGAAGGGCGGCTCCCCGACCAGGGACTCGTAGCAGGAGATGCCCAAGGAGTAGAGATCCGAGCGGTGGTCGATGTCTTTTCCGCGGACCTGCTCCGGCGCCATGTACCGTACGGTGCCCATGGTCTGCCCGGTCTGGGTCAGCTTGTGGTCTCGGGTGATCTTGGCGATGCCGAAGTCGGTCACCTTCACCGACCCGTCACTGCGCACGATGATGTTGGAGGGCTTGATGTCCCGATGGACCACGTTGTTTCTGTGCGCATGGGACAGCCCCGCCAGGGTCTGCATGGTGATGCGCACCGCCTCTTCGGCACCCACCTGCTCCACGCGGTCGATGAGCTCCTCGAAGGTCTCACCTTCGGCATACTGCATCACCAGACACAGGCGGCCCGCGTCCTCGGCGAAGTTGATCAGGTGCACGATGTTCGGGTGCTCGAGCTTCGCCAAGGTGCGCGCTTCCTCCAGGAAGCGGGTCTTCACCTCGGCGTAGGCGGCCAACTCCGGCGGGAGCATCTTGATGGCCACCTCCTGCTCGGTGAGCTGGTTGCGACCGAGGTAGACCACGGCCATGCCGCCCTGGCCGAGCACCCTCACCAGCTTGTAGGAGTCGAACATTATCGTGCCGATGAGCTCGTCGGGGCCGGTGCCCTCGATGGGCTCGCCGCAGGAGTAGCAGAGCTGGGCGGTGTCCAGGTTCTCGGCGCCGCATTGTGGGCAGTGCAATGCCATGGCTTACCAGCCGACCCTTCTCATGAACCCCTCGAGTGAGTCGATCACCTTGTCGGGGAACTCCACCGTCGCGTAGTGGGTGGCGTCCTCGATTACGACCAGGGAGCAGTCCTTCATGCGCCCCTGGATGTGCCGGGCGGTGGCCACGGGGGTCATGATGTCTCGATCACCGGTGATGACGAGACCGGGGCACTGCACCTGATCCACCTGGTCGCAGGCGTCGTGGTCCCCCAGGGCCTTGAGGGTCTCGGCGTAGGTCTCGAAGTCCAGCCCCACGAACTCCTCGGCGAGGTCCGAGAAGACCTCCATGTCCAGGGTCTGACCCACCAGGCCGAGCTGCTGCAGGATCGGGATCAGCTTCGGCCAGCTGGTGGCCAGCCCCGAGCCCTTGGAGACCATGTCGGGGAAACGCCGCATGATCTCCAGGCCGGCGAGGATGATGCGCTTGGAGCCGGGGATGCCCAGAGCCGTGTCGAAGGGCCTGCCGCAGGTGCCGTTGAGCAGGATGAGACCCTTCATCATTTGAGCGTGATCCCGGTGGAACTCGAAATTCACCTGGGTGCCCATGGACCACCCCACGAAGACCGCCTCGTCAATGGACTCCCGCTCCAGCAGCGCCTCCAGATCCCTGCAGTGGTTGGGTACCGTGACCGAGGTGAGATCCCTCGGCCGCTCCGAGCCGTAGAGGCCGCGATAGTCCCAGCAAAGGATCCGATAGCGGTCCCCCATGGCGGCGTAGACGTGCCGCCAGGCGGAGAAAGTCCCGCCAAGGCCGTTGGACAGGACGATGGGCTTACCGGTGCCGTAGCTCTGGTAGCGGATCCGGGTGCCGTCGAAGCTCACGAAGTCGTGTTCATCATAGGCGTGGTGGGCCATGCAGGGGTACCTCGGTCGTGGTGCGTCGTGCTCGAGCGGGTCGTGACGGTCTCTCGTGTTCGAGCCAGTATATACGGATTTCTACGCGGTGGGGCCAGGATTGCAGTCGGGACAGGGGAGCGGCTCGACACCGGAAAGTGACGAGTCACCCAGCGCACCCTCATGCAGAAACAACTGCACCGCCATGCACATACACAGCGGAGAGCTCGATCGCCCAGCCCCTGACTCGGTTATCGATGGTTTCAGTCGTTTCATCCGTGGTAAAGTACCGCCGTGGCATTGTCACCATACTGTTGGAACTAGAAAGGAGAGGCGAACATGAGGGGCACCTTGTTTGTGCTCGTCGCCTGCGGCACCCTGGTTGCGGTGGGCTGCAGCGACGACGACTCCGGAGGAAATCTCAACAACAACACGAGCGGGATGTGCGGCAATGACATCCTGGAGGCGGGCGAGGACTGCGATGGATCTGACATCGGGCCGTCCACCTGCGCCACCTTGGGGCTGGGAGGCGGCACCCTCGCCTGCACGGGAGCCTGCGCCTACGACACCAGCGGCTGCACCAACCAGGCCGTGTGCGGCAACGGCGCCCTGGAGTATCCGGAGACCTGTGACTCCACGAACCTGGGCGGCATGGCCTGCACGGACGTCGGCTTCGGCGGCGGCACCCTGGCCTGCCTGAGCGACTGCACCGACTACGACACCTCGGGCTGCGCCGGCGTGTGCGGGGACGGCAACCTGGACCTCGCCGGTGGAGAGGAGTGCGACGACGGAAACACGACCGACGGGGACGGCTGCTCCGCCGCCTGCCTCATCGAGCCGCCGCCCGCCTGCGGGGACGGCACCATCGACTACGCTGACGGGGAGCAGTGCGACGACGGAAACACCGCCGACGGGGACGGCTGCTCCGCCGCCTGCCTCATCGAGCCGCCGCCCTCCTGCGGCGACGGCAACGTAGACTACGCCGATGGGGAGGAGTGCGACGACGGCAACACCGCGCCCGGGGACGGCTGCTCTGCCGCCTGCCTCATCGAGCCGCCGCCCGCCTGTGGCGACGGCAACCTGGACATCGCCGACGGGGAGGAGTGCGACGACGGAAACACCCTGGGCGGCGACGGCTGCAGCCCCACCTGCCAGCTCGAGCTCGTGGGCGGCCAGTGCGGCAACGGCACCTCCGAGGGGCTCGAGGTCTGCGACGACGGCAACCTGATCAACGGCGACGGCTGCAGCCCCACCTGCAACAGCACCACCACCACCACGCTTTTGGTGGGGACGCCGGGGACCCAGGGCCTCCTGGACGGCGTGGGCAGCGCGGCCCAGCTCGGCGGCTGGGGCGCCATCACCGTGGACGCCGACTACATCTACTATGCCGACGGATTCAACAACGTCGTCCGCCGCGTCGAGATCGCAACCGCCACCATCACCACCATCGCCGGTGACGCCGCAGGCGGCACCGCCGGCCATGTGGACGATCCCGACGGGCTGAACGCGCGGTTCGCCGGCCTGGAGTCCATCGCCACCGACGGTGCCAAGCTGTGGGTCTCCTCCGGGCGCCGGATCCGCGAGATCGACCTGACACCGCCCTACGCGGTGACGAGCGTGGCCGGCGACGGGACCCAGGGCCACACCGACGGCATCGGCGCCGCGGCACAGTTCGACGATCTCCGCGGGCTCACCTTCTATGGCGGCCACGTCTACCTGCTCGACGCCAACGGGGCCACCCTCCGCCGGTTCGACCCGGTGACCCAGGAGGTGGTGACCCTGGCCGGCACCGCCTACCAGACCGGCACCGTGGACGACTTCGGCGCCGCGGCCCGGTTCGAAAGCCCGCGGTACATGGCCAGCGACAACTCCGGCATGGTCTACATCGCCGACACCAACGGCTACCGGATCCGAACTTACAACACCGTCACCACCGAGGTCCGCACCTTCGCGGGCGCCGGCCAGGCCGGGTATGTCGACGGCATCGGCACGGCGGCGGAGGTCCACCGGCCCCGGGGCATGTGCGCAGACGGCACCAGCGTGTACTGGGTGGAGTTCAACCAGCACACCATCCGCCAGGGCGTCGCGGCCACCCAGTCGGTGACCACCCTCGTGGGGACCCACTGCAACGGCACGATGCCCTGCAACGGCGGGTACAACGAAGGCGTGGGCACCGCGGCGCTCTTCGACGGGCCCTTCGGCCTGGCCTTCCACTGGCCCTCGAACTCGATCTTCGCCCTGGACGCCGGTAACAACGTGATCCGCCGGATCCAGTAGCCCACCCTCCCCTTCGCCGATCCGACCTCCGCCCGGATTCGGCCTGACTGTGGGGAGCCTTGCTTCTGCCCACCGATCGCGCTAGATCTACTGCCGGATCCATCAGGCTGAACAACTCTCACCACCCGACCGCCGCCGCGACCGCCACCACGACCGCGGCCGCGGGCCGGGGTCGCGACACGGAGGAGACACATGGCGTACCAGTTCAAGGGCCTCAACATCGAGAAGATCGGCGTCATCGGCTCGGGGCAGATCGGCCCCGACATCGCGCTGCACTTCACCAAGGTCTTCCACAACCATGGGGTCCCCGTGGTTGTGGTGGACATCGCCGAGGCGGCCCTCGCCGGTGGTGAAAAGAAGCTGCACAAGAAGATCGACCGCGGCGTGAAGACCGGGGCCTTTTCGCCCGAGATGGGCGACGCAATGAAGGGCAACACCACTTTCACGAGCGACTATGATCAGCTCGAGGGCTCCTCCTTCATCGTGGAGGCGGCCACCGAGGACAAGGATCTCAAGGGCCGCATCTTCACGCAGATCCGGAAGCTGTGCCCGGACACCATCCTGGCGTCGAACTCGTCCCACCTGGAGCCGGAGCTCATCTTCGAGCCCCTGTCGGACCGATCCAAGACGCTGGTGATCCACTACTTCTTCCCAGCCGAGCGCAACGTCGCCTTGGAGATCATCCCCGGGGCCGAGTCGGACCCTCAGATGATCGACGACCTGCTGGGGCTCTACGAGTCCATCGGCAAGGTGCCCATCAAGGTGGGCAGCCGCTACGGCTACGCTGTGGATCCCATCTTCGAGGGCATCTTCCAGGCCGCCGCCCTGTGCGTGGAGGAGGGCCTGGGCACCACCAAGGAGGTGGACGCCGCCGCCGCACGGGCCCTCGGCCTCACGGTGGGCCCCTTCACGGCCATGAACCTCACGGGTGGAAATCCCATCACCTTCCACGGCCTGGACATGTCCCACGATCGTCTCCACAAGTGGTACAAGTCGCCGAAGATCCTGGCCGACGCCATGGAGAGCGGCGAGCGGTGGGACGTGCCCTCCAGGGGCGAGACGGTGGACCTCCCCGACGATCAGGAGACGAAGATCCGGGACGCCATGCGCGGCGCCTACCTGGGCCTCGCCGGCCAGATCATCGACAGCGGCATCACCAACGTGGCCGATCTGGAGATGGAGCTGGAGCTGGCCCTGGACCTCACGCCGGCCTTCCGCATGATGAACCAACTCGGCCTGGCCGATTCCTTGCGCCTCGTCCAGGCCTACGCCTCGGGCCACCCGGACTTCCCCGTGCCCGAGTGCATCCAGAAAAAGGCGGCCGCCGGGGAGCCCTGGCAGATAGACTTCGTCACCCGCAAGGACGTGGGCGACGTGGCCGTGGTGACCATCCGCCGGCCCAAGGTGCTAAACGCGCTGAACGCCGACGTCTTCACCCAGCTCAAGGGCCACTTCGGGGCCATCGCCGACGACCCGGGCATCAAGGCCGCGGTCCTCACCGGCTTCGGCACCAAGGCCTTCGTGTCGGGCGCCGACGTGGGGTTCATCGCCAACATGGACTCCCCGAAGGCGGGCGAGGCGGACTCCCAACGTTCCCAGTCCGTGGGCAACTTCATCGAGAGCCTCGGCAAGCCCGTCATCGCCGCCTACAACGGCCTGGCCTTCGGCGGCGGAAACGAGATCGGCATGTGCTGCACGGCGCGCATCTGCCGCAAGGGCCTCAAGGTGGCCGTGGGCCAGCCCGAGGTGAACCTGGGCATCATCCCCGGCGCGGGGGGCACGCAGCGGCTGCCGCGGCTCGTCGGCGTCCGCAAAGCGGCCGAGATGCTCCGCACGGGGCGGCCCATCTCCGGCGCCCAAGCCGTGGAGCACGGGCTGATGCTCGAGGAGGTGGAGCCCACGAGGCTGGTGGACCGCGCCATCGAGCTGGCCCGGGCAGCGGCCGCCGGAGATCTCGGCGGCAAGCGGGTGGACCCGAGCGCGGTGAAGGTGCCCGACAAGCTCGAGGACATAGAGCTGGGCCACCTGTCCACTGCCATCGACGCCATCTGCTGCCGCGCCATCCTCGAGGGCTGCGCCATGCCCCTGGCCAAGGGCCTCGCCCACGAGTCCGCCATGTTCGGCGAGTGTTGCAAAACCGAGGACATGCAGATCGGCGTCAAGAACTTCCTCGAGAAGGGCCCCCGCTCCCGGGCGGAGTTCGTGCACAGGTAGTTTCCGCTCCCGCCTGTAAGCCCGGCGTCCCGCCGGCGTTTCTCCTGTAGCCGACCGGAAAAACCCAAGTTTCGGAGGAACGTCATGAAAACACTCACCCTCGTGCGCGCAGCCCTCGTGCCGGCCATCGGCGCGTTGCTGCTCGTCTCCTGCTTCTACAGCGGCTCGCGCGGTAGGCGCCACTACGCCCAGTCGCGGGTCTACACCAAGAAGGCCGCGCCGGCGTCACCTGCCCAGGGCCCCCTGAGCCAGACGCACCCCGGTGAGAGGCGGCCGGCGCCGAGCACCGAGACCTACGACCGCATCGTCGAGAACCCCTTTGTCTCGGCCAAGGCGTCGCCTCTGTCCACCTTCTCCATCGACGTGGACACGGCCTCCTACGCCAACGTCCGGCGCTTTCTCACCCGCAAGGTGCTGCCGCCCCGGGGGGCCGTGCGCATCGAGGAGCTCATCAACTACTTCCCCTACAAGTACAAACCTCCCACGGGCAAGACTCCCTTCGCCGTACACGTGGAGACGGCCAGCGCCCCATGGAACCCCAAGCACCGGCTGGTACGCATCGGCCTCAAGGGCAAGGAGGTGAAGTGGAGCAAGCGGCCGCCGAGCAACCTGGTGTTCCTGCTGGACGTCTCGGGATCCATGGGCTACGCCAACAAGCTCCCGCTGCTCAAGCGGGCCCTCAGGATGCTCGCGGAGCGGCTCACCGAGCGCGACCGCGTGACCATCGTCGTCTACGCCGGCGCCGCCGGGCTGGTCCTGCCTCCCACGGCGGGAAATCAGCAGGAGAAGATCCTCGGCGCCTTGAAGCGGCTCAGCGCCGGAGGATCCACCAACGGCGGCCAGGGCATCAAGCTGGCCTATCGGATGGCCGTCTCGCAGTTCATCAAAGGCGGCACCAACCGCGTGATCCTGGCCACTGACGGCGACTTCAACGTGGGCACCACCAGCCGCAGCGAGCTGCTGCGGCTCGTCGCCAAGAAGGCCAAGAGCGGCGTGTACCTCACCGTGCTGGGCTTCGGCATGGGCAACTACAAAGACGCCATGCTGGAGAAGATCTCCAACCGCGGCGATGGCAACTACGCCTACATCGACACCGTCAGCGAAGCCCGCAAGGTGATGGTGGAGCAACTCACCGGGACGCTGATCACCATCGCCAAGGACGTGAAGATCCAGGTGGAGTTCAATCCGCGGCAGGTGAAGTCCTACCGGCTCATCGGCTACGAGAACCGGATGCTCCGCAAGGAGGACTTCAACAACGACAAGAAGGACGCCGGGGACATCGGGGCCGGCCACACGGTCACGGCCATCTACGAGCTGGTCCCGGCGGGCGGGGTGGCGAACCTGCCCAGGGTGGACCTGCGCTACCAGGGGGAGCGCAGGTCCACCGCGCGCGCCGCCGGCGACGAAATCCTCCATCTCAAGCTGCGGTACAAAGCCCCCAAGGGCGGCAAGTCCACGAAGTTGACCTTCCCGGTGAAGGACGGCGGAGGGGACTTCGCCGGGGCGACCGTGGACTTCCGCTTCGCCGCCTCCGTGGCCGCCTTCGGAATGCTGCTGCGAGGCTCCGCGCACAGCGGCCAGGCCACCTGGCCCAAGGTGCTGGCCTGGGCCCGGCCCGGCGTGACCGCCGCGCTCGACCCCAAGGGCTACCGCGCAGAGTTCATGCGCCTGGTCGCGCAGGCCAGCCGCCTCAAGCGGTAGGCGAAGGGCCCGCGAATCTACAAGTCGCTCGTTCCAAGGCCCCTAACCCGGCGTAGCCGGGAGCTGTTGGCTGTTAGCTGTTAGCGATTAGCTGTTAGCTGTCAGCTGTTAGCTGTTAGCTGTTAGCCAACACTCCAGAATCAGAAAGCCAATACCTAATTGCCAACGGCCAATAGCAGTTCGATACCAGCTCGATGTGTGCACAAGTTGATACCATCTTGCGCACGATTTGGTTGATAAGAGCCTAAGTGCTGCGCCTGGCCCGCGGTTGATGCTATTGTGACCGCGGAGGCCGATGCTCCGAGCAGCGCTCACATCCACGGTCCTGGGCCTCTTCCTGTTGTCGCCCAGAAACGCCGCCGCCCTGAACGTGGGCGACAAGGCCAAGCCGTTTCGTCTCAAGGACGCCTTCGGCAAGACCTACACGCTCGCTTCCTTCAAGAAGCGCATCTTCACGGTCTGGTACGAGGGCAAGCAGTCCACGGGGCAGAACAAGTGGCTCCAGAACCGCATCCGCCACCTCCGCAAGAAAGGCATCATCACCACCCGCAACTACGACAGCATCGGCATCGCCAACTACCAGGAGACCGCCATCCCCAACGCCATCCTGGACCTGGCGGTGCGCCACTATGCGAAGAAGGACCGGGTGACGGTGCTCGTGGATCGGGACGGCCGGATGCAGCGGCTCTGGGGCTTCCGCAACGGCCGCAGCAACATCTACGTCTTTGACAAGGCCCGGCGCCTCATCTGGAAGACGTCCGGACCCCTCACGCGAAAACGGGCCCGCCAGTTCGTCCGCATGATCCGGCGGCTCACTCGCTGACATGAACAACCCACGCCCGGAGATCCTCGCCCCGGCGGGCAACCCTGACAAGCTGAAGACCGCGCTGCATTTCGGCGCCGACGCCGTGTACCTGGGCCTGCGGGAATTCTCCCTGCGGAGCTTCGCGGGGAACTTCGACTTCGACGAGCTCGAGTGGGGCCTTGCCTACGCCCACGAGCGGGAGCGCAAGGTCTACGTGGCGGTGAACATCCAGCCCTCCGACGAGGACCTGGAGGGGATCGAGGCCGCCCTCAAGACCCTGGCCGACCTGGGCCCGGACGGGATCATCGTCGCCGACGCCGGCGTGATCGACCTCGCCCGGCGGTCGTGCCCCGACGTGCCCCTGCACCTGTCCACCCAGGCCAGCGTCACCAACGCGGGTGCGGCCCGATTCTGGCTCGCCCAGGGGATCGCCCGGATCATCGCCGCCCGGGAGGTCAGCGTGGATCAGCTGGCCGGGCTCGTGCGCGACGCGGGCGGTGATATCGAGGCCTTCGTGCACGGCGCCGTGTGCATCGCCTACTCCGGGCGCTGCCTCCTGTCGCTGTACTGGGCAAACCGGGACCCCCGCCGCGGCGCCTGCGCTCAGGGCTGTCGCTGGCGATACACCGAGCTCGAGGACAGGCGCCGCCCGGGCCAGGGAAACCCCGTTGAGGAGGACGAACGGGGCACCTACTTCTTCGACGCAAAGGACCTGTGCGGCCTGCCCCTGCTGGAGCCGCTGTTGGCCACGGGAATCCACTCCCTCAAGATCGAGGGCCGCACCCGGTCCGAGCACTACGTGGGCACCACCGTGGACGTGTACCTCCATGCCGCGAAGACCATCGCCCGGGGAGACGTCGCCGGGTTCCGTCGCCTCCAGCCCGCGTACATGACCGAGCTGGGTCGCGCCTCTCACCGCGGGTTTTCCACGCACTTCCTCTCGGGCCGCGAGCCCGGCCCCGAGGCCTACAACCCGCAGGGCTCCTACCGCGAAGGCCGGTACAAGGGCTTCCTTGGCCGCGTCACGTCCCGGACAGACGACTACGTGGACGTCGCGCTGCGCAATCCGGTGGAGCCCGGCGCCGCCCTCGAGCTGCGTGACTTCGGAATGCAGTGTGAACAGACCTGGGCGGCCCCCCTGGTCTCCACCGAAGGCGTGACACTGGACCGCGCCAAGAGCGGCGACGCCATCCGCCTCCCGGGTCGGTTCCAGGCCCGGCCCGGGGCCCTGGTGAGAACCTCGGCCCAACCCCGGGTCCTGGACAAAGACGAAGCCTGACGCTTTTTTTCGGAACCGGCACCCTCGGACGCACACTAACCCAACAGATCGCGACGACGGCACTCCAGCACCTGGTGGTCGAATCCGACCTCCAGACCTGAGAGAAGCTCGGGCTGAATCCATCAAGAGTGGAGGTAGAAATATGAAATACGGCACAGGACCATCAAAAAGTGGGTCCCACAACCACTGCGCATTGCGCATCGGCATCGTGCAGAATGGGCACCTGATCGAGGAGCGCAAGGTCCAGGACTGCGCTCAGGTCACCATAGGCCAGTCCCCCAGGAACCTGTTCACGGTGTCGGCGCGGGGCCTCCCACGTACCTACCCGCTCTTCCGTCGGGACCACGGGCGTCAGGTGCTGCGCTTCGCGCCGGGCAGCGACGGCCGCGTCACCGTGGGCGGCGACCTCCGGACGCTGGGTCAGGCCTGCGAGGCAGGCGCGGCGCGGCGGGTGGGTGACTGGTATGAGCTGCCCCTGGAGCCCGGGGACCGGGGCAAGGTGTCCCTTGGCACGGTCACCGTGCTCTTCCAACAGATCCAGCTACCGCCCGAAGTCCCCCAGGCCCGACTGCCGGCCAGCCTACAGGGTGGCATCGCCAACCGGATGGATCCGGCGTTCTCCCTGGTCCTGTCGGCTGCGGTGGCCCTGGCCGCGGCCTTCCTCATCGCTGTTCAGCTCGTGCCCAAGCCCACCGGGACCGTCAGATCCTCTCGAATCAAGACGCTGCTGAACAAACGCACGCGGCTGGACCACCCAGAACCCGTCCGGCCCAAGCCCGGAGCGGTCGCTGCCAATCGGAACCCGGGCGATCAGGTGGGTGACCGTTCGAACAACTCCCCCGAGACCGCCCAGAACCCGCGCAGTACCGCGCGTCGCGGCGACTCCCACGGCAAACCCCTCCCGCGGCTCGTCAAGGGCACCCCCGAGTACCGAGACGCCCTGGCGTCGCTCACGGACATGCAGACGAACCACGGGCGCTTCACCAAGATCATTCTCCATGGGAGGTGCACCGACCCCAAGGGCTGCAAAAACGGCGTCACCGGCCCGGACCACCTGCGCAGCGGCGCCGCCTTTGGTGACCTCGACGACAGCGCCCGCAGCTTTGGGGGAGTCGCCACCGGTCGCCCCACCGGCCCGGCCTCGCACACCCAGCGCACCGGGCTGGCCCACAACGGCGGGAGGCCGGTGATCTCCACCACCCGTACGAACCCGTCTGCCACCACCAGCACCCGGCCCCGGCGCCGGGCGCGCACGCTCCAGGCCCCCCGCGGCGGCCACACCTTCGGGCCCCCGAGGGTCCGGCCCAAGGGCGGCGCCTCCATCAGCGCCAAGGTGCGCAGCCGCGTGTACAGCCTGCGGTACTGCTACAACCGCCTGCTGCCGAGCCACCCCACCCTCAAGGGTGCCGTGAAGATCAGCTTCGTGGTGCTGCCCAACGGGCGGGTCAAGGGAGTGACCATCTCAACGGGAATGGGCGCCGCCATGAAGAGCTGCGTCCAGTCCACGGTCGCCCGCTGGATCCTCGGCAAGCCGAAGATCGCCGGCCCGGTCCACTACGGCCCCTTCTACGTCCGCTTCCATCCCCGCAAGTGAGCTGCTGGCTCGACTGGCTCACCCGGGCGGAGGCGGGGGCACGGGCGGCGGGCCAGTCGCGGCGGCGAGGCGGATCAGCGCTACGCAGAAGTCGTCACCAATCTTGCCGAGGCCCTCCATGAAGGCGCGCAGCCGTCGCGACAGGGAGGTGCCCGAGTCCGCGTTGCGATCGATGAAGTGCACCATGGCCTCACCGAAGAGCTCCGACATGCAGTAGACGCGCAGATAAGACTCGAACCCGCGGTCGCCCACCCGCGGGTTCACAGGCGCCTTGAAGAGCCACTTCAGGGTGCGGTGGGCGTCCTTTTTGTGCTGCTTGACGGTCTTGCCCAGAATCTCCCGGCTGTCGTCGTCCTTGGCGGAAAGAAGCGTCTGCAGGAAGGTGGTGTCCAGATCCACGACCTCCATGGACTTGCGCTCCTCGGGGCTCGCCCTATCCTTGTAATACTCCGTGAAGGCCTGCTTGAGCGGGGCGTTGTCCTTGATGAGGGAGAACCGCACGCGACCGTGATTCGGTCGCCGCACCCCCGGCGCCATGTGCACCAGGGGCTCTGGCAGGAACACCCGCACGAAGTCGGGGTAGCGCTTGGCCAGGATCCGCTCCAGCACCCGGAAGTCGTAGAGGCGGTGGGCCACCGACTCGTTCACCTTCACGAACCCGTCGCTCATGGTGACCAGCCACACGGCCGTGTACTTCCTGGGCAGGGCGAGGCGAAATCCGTCGGGCTCGAAGGGAACACCGTGGCGCCAGCACTTGTACACGGATCCGGTGTCGTTCGCCACGGTGTGCAGGGGCGCGAGCACCACGGCGCGGAACTGGGTGTGCCGTGGGCCCTGGGGCCCGGCCACCGGGTTCTGCACGATCATCAGTGGAACGCTGTCGCCCAGGTTGATGCCGTCGATGACGCCCGTATGTCGGTCGAAGCGGATCAGCGACACGGTGGTGGCACCCTTGCCGGCGTAGTGTGGATTCCGTGTGGTCTGGCGGAACCAGGCCACGATGTCATTCATCTGCTCGGGACGCTCGTCTGAACAGAACTTGGAGAAGTCCCAGCTCAGCATGCGTCCGATGGGCACCAGCTTTTTTTGGTCCTTGGTCTCCGACACGCCGTCGAGGGACAGGCCGATGATCCAGCGTCCGTCGCCATAGTCGATCATCTCCACCGCGTCGTGGATGGGGTGGTTGCGGGCGGGGTCTGTGGGGTGGTCGATCTGCCGCTTGTAACAAGCAACGTCGGTGCCAAAAGGCGGCGGTGAGCCGTTGGGAGGATTCGCTTGAGCCACGTCCCCCATACTACGGTCTTCGCCCCTGGTTGTGAATGACGGCTTGCACTGATATCGGATTTTTTCAGCTAGACCCGGGTCACTGGACCGGCCACGGCACAACCGCACCGGGGCGCCACTCCAGAAACCAACGGGTCAGGCGCCCCAGATCCTGCTTCCCTGCCCCGCTCCCTCCACCATGGAGAGGTCCTGGCGAAGTTTCGGCTCGTCCCTGTAGGCGCCCACCAGGGCCCGGGTCACGGTGGTGGAGCCCACCTTCTGCACACCGCGCATGGCCACACACATGTGCGAGCATTCCAACGCCACGGCCACGCCCCGTGGCTCGAGCAGGTCGTCGATGGCGCCGGCGATCTGCTGGGTCAGGTTCTCCTGGATCTGAAGGCGCCTGGCGAACATCTCCGCGATGCGCGGCAGCTTGCTCAGGCCGATCACCTTGCCGTCGGGCAGATAGGCGATGTGCGCCCTGCCGAAGAACGGTAGCAGATGGTGCTCGCAGAGGCTGAAGATGTCGATGTCCTTGACGAGCACCACGTCGCGGTAGTCGGATTCGAATACCGCCCCGTTGACGACGTCGGCCAGATCGGCGTGGTATCCCGATGTGAGAAAGCGCATGGCCTTCTCCACGCGGTAGGGTGTCTTGACGAGGCCTTCGCGTTGGGGATCCTCGCCCAGCGAGTGGAGCATGTCCGTCACCAGCGAGGCGATGGGGGGCGGATCGGCGCCAGGCACGATCCGCTCCGGGGTTTTGGTTTGGTCCACCAGGAGGACAGAGGCTGCGGTGCTCATGGTAGGCTCCTTTTCGTCTGCGATTCGAACAAGGGGTACGTTGACGACTGCCCAATCCGGATATAATTTAGACACGATCGGTCCGAATACAACCCCAGCAAAATGAGGAAACCATGGAGACCAAACCAATCCCCAACGGCAACAACAGGCGAGAGTTCATCCAAGGCACGGGTGCTGTCGTGGCGGCGAGCGCGGCGGCCCTGGCTGTGGGATGCAACGGCGCCGCGGCGGGGCCGGGACCCGGTCCACGGCGAGCCACGCCGGGCGTCACGGGGGGCCCCTTCACCCAGGAGAGCCTGGGCTACGCCCCCAATGCCCTGGCGCCCGTCATCTCGGCGCGCACCCTGTCCTTCCACCATGGCAAGCACCACGCCGGCTACCTCAGGAAGCTCAACAAAGCCGTGGCGGGCAAACCACTTTCCAAGCAATCCTTAATGAACATCATCAAGACCACCGCGGGCAAGGATGACCAGGCTGGGCTGTTCGACAACGCCGCCCAGGCCTGGAACCACGCCTTCTATTGGAAGTCCATGCGCCCCGGCGGCGGTGGGGATCCCACCGGGGCGCTGCTCCAACGGGTCAACGCGGACTTCGGCAGCGTGACCGCTCTCAAAAAAGAGCTGTTCCAAGCCGCCGCCACCCAGTTCGGCAGCGGCTGGGCGTGGCTGGTGCTCGGCACCGACGGCAAGGTCCAGGTGCTCAAGACGGCCAATGCCGGCAACCCCATGACCGCGGGTCACAAGCCCCTGCTGACCATCGACGTCTGGGAGCACGCCTACTACCTGGACCACCAGAACAAGCGCAAGGCCTACATCAACGGCTTCCTCGACCGGCTGGTCTCCTGGAAGTTCGCGGCGGCGAACCTCGCCGCCGGCTGAGCCGGACGCTAGCGAGTCCTAACCGCCGTTGCCGTCGGACCGGCAGAAGGGATCGATGATCCCGTCCTCGTCCAAAGCGGCCGGGTGTGAAGAGCGGGTACAGCGCACCTTGGGCCTGGCGAGGCAGAAGGGGTCCACCGTAGTGTAGCTGCTCACCGACCGGTGAGTGTCACGCGCGGACCGCGGGCAGACGCGGCGGCTGGGAACGCCCAAGGAGAAGGGGTTCAAGGTGGCCATTGCACCAAGGTCATGCACGACCCGGGGCTCGGGCAGGTCAACGGAGGTGTCCGGAGCCGCCCCACGTGAGCCCACCGTGGCTCTGGGGTGGACGGACTGGGCACAGCCCGCACCGAAGATGACGGCCAGGGCCACCATCCCACAACACCGATACCACGCCCCTGAAACGCACACGTACTGGCCGGCTCCCTCGTAACTTGACCTACTATCGTGTTACCATGAAAGCCAATGGACCTCAACAAGACGGCGGAGGAGCTTGGAATGTATCCATTGGACAAAGCCCCCCGGGAGGCAGGGCTGGTCGCGGCTCTGGTCACCGCCTGCGTGGCCATTGCCGTGGGGTTTGGATGCGACAGCGACTCGGTGGGCAACAACAACTCGAACGACAACGTCAACAGCTCAGCCTGCTCGGAAGCCTGTCCCGATGTCGTCGCTGCCGGCTGCACCAGCGGACCGCCCACCCTCGCGGACTGCTACACGGGCTGCGCCGACACAGCGGCCGCTTGCCCCACGGAGTTCGCCGCCGTCTTGGCATGCGCCGGCACCACGCCGACCTACGTCTGCGACGCCGTGGGTGTCCCGTACCCCCAGGGTTGCGAGGATGAGAGCGCCACGCTGCAGGCCTGCCTGACGGGGACACCGCCCGTTTGCTATGACACGTGCCCCGGCGTGGTCGCCGCTGCCTGCTCCAGTGGACCGCCCACCCTCGAGGATTGCCATACGGGCTGCGCCGCTACGGCGTCCACCTGCCCCTCGGAGTTCACCGCGGTCATGGCCTGCGCCGGAGACACTCCGACCTTCTCCTGCGACGCGAACGGCACGCCCTACGCCGACGGCTGCCTGACCGAGCAGACCGCCCTCAACGCCTGTCTTGGGATATGAAACCGGGAATTTCGGAATAGGGAACCAGAACGCCGAACTGGCAGAGATCGAGATTCGCCTCTGAGGGAGACGCTCTCCATCTGGAGCCACGCGGGCGGGGTGTACCTGCTGCACGTGTGGCGGAGCTTGACCGAAGGTGTGCAGGACGACTGGGCCGTGAACCTCAACGACGGGACGGGTTGGCAGCGCTGGTTCGGGCCGCAGCCCGCCGACGCCAGGCCGGTGCCGCGGCTGGTGCGGGGGTTCCCCGACGGCAGCCCGATCCCGGTAGGGAGGGGGAGCCTCCAGGCACCAGCGCTGCGCATCGTGGACGGGGCCGGGTGGGGAGGTGGACCGAGGTCGTTATTTGATCTTTTCCATGCACTCGTCGAATTTCTTGCAGTCGCTGATCTTGACGCAGTCTTTGATCTTGCTCTTGTTCTTTTTGCACTCGGTCATAAAGGTCTTCTTCATCTTGTCCATGTCTTTTTTGTATTCGGCGTGCTTGTCCTTTGGCAGGTCCTTGAGGGCGCAGGACTTGACCTTTTCAAAAGCCTTGTCGCAGGGATCGCCGCAGGCGGTGAGCGTGAGGGCTCCAAAAACCATGACAAAGAGGATGGCAGCAAATTTCTTCATTTTTCTTCTCCTGGGTTTGGTTTGCTGGGTTTGGTTTGTTCTCGAAAATCTACATCGACAGTACACTAGATTGCTTGGCGGAGCTCGGTGCGTCGGACTAGGGAACCAGAACACCTCGCTTGGTGAGCTTGCCGTGGTGGGCGGCCTCGAGGATCTCGTTGATGTCGTCCAGGGGGTGCTTCTCCACGTAGGGCTTGATCTTGATCTTGCCCTGGGCGAGCCAGTCGAGGGCCTCTGGATAGAGCTCGGGGTCGCAGCCCCAGTTGCCACGGACGGTGGCGTCGAAGGCCATGAGGTTGGACAGCCGCACCTCCAGCTTGGCCAGGGTGAAGCCCACGATGCCGAGGTAGCCGCCAAAGCCCAGCAGGCCGAAGGCGGTCTCCTGGCCGGGCTTGGTCCCCGAGGTCTCGAAGATCTTCCAGCAGAAGGGCTTGGCCCCCATGGCCTTGGCGGCGTCCTTGACGCCCCCGCGAACCTCTTTGAAGCCCTTGTCCGAAACGTTGATCACCGCGCCTGCCCCGGCCGCCTTGGCGATCTCCAGCTTGCCGTCGTCGATGTCCAGGGCCACCACCTTGGCGCCATACGCGGCTGCGATCTGCACGGCGTGGATGCCCACGCCGCCGGCGCCGATGATGATGGCGACCTCGCCCTCGGCCAGGCCGGAGCGCCGGACCGACATGAAGGGCGTGGTCACGGCGTCGGCCACGCAGGCGATCTCCCACAGCTCGTGGCCGGCCAACACCGCGTCGGGCACGGGGCAGACGTAGCGCGCTGGCACCACCACATGGCTCGCGAAACCGCCGTGGTTGTCGTTGCCGGGCATGACCTGGTTTCGGCAGATGGTTCGGTTGCCGGACTGGCACAGGTCGCACTCGCCGCAGGGCAGCACCGCCGGGATGAGCACGGGCTTGCCCACCAAAGACGCGTCCACCCCCTCCCCGGCCTCGCGCACGTGCCCGCTGATCTCGTGCCCCAGCACCAGCGGCAGGTCGTGACGCACGGGCACGCCCTGGTATAGAAACGAGATGTCCGTGTGGCACACGCCGCACCCGGCCACCTCCACGAGCACCTCCCCCGGCTTCGGGGCATCGACGCTCAGCTCCCGCTTCTGAACGGGCTTGCCTACCTCGGTCATCACCCAACCGGTGATCGTCCGCTTGTCGTCGCTCATGATATCAACCTCTCTGTCAAAGAATGTCGGGGTTCTCTATGACTCCAGGGCCAGCAAGGCAGCGCCGAGGGCCCCACACATGATCGGCTGGGGCACCGCCCTCATCACCATGCCGGCCTTGGCCTCCAGGGCCGCCAGCACGCCCGGGTAGTATTCTGTGATGCCGCCGCTCACGACCACCGGGTCCACCAGGTGCCCGATCTCCAGCACACGCTCGGCCACGGAGTGCAGACACCCCAGGGCCACCTGTTCCCTCGTGACGCCAGCGCGGAGCTGCTCCAGGATCTCCGTCACGGCGAAGACCGTGCAGTAGCTGTTGACCGACGCGGGGCGCTCCGCCGTGGCGGCCAGCTCCATGAGCCGCGTCGGGTGCACGTCCAGCCGGTGGGCAGCCTGCTCCATGAAGGACCCGATGCCCACGGCGCACTTTCGCAGGGAGTGGCTCTCCACCCGCTGACTGTCCTGGTTGATCCGGATCACATTGGGGTTGCGCCCGCCCAGATCCACAAGGGTCATCGGCGCCTCGAAGTGGTGCGTGGCCCCACGGGCGTGGCAGGTGGCCTCGCCGAAGAAGACGCCGTGGGGGACGTTGGCGCACCGCGCGCCAAAGCCGGTGACGCAGGTGCGTGCCACCACCGACTCGTGGTGTCCGGCCTCCTCCAGGGCCCCCGCCAGGGCCTCCTTGATGCGCCCCTGGAAGTAGCCCGTGGACGAGACCACTGCCCGCCCCAAGATCTGCCGATCACCACCCAGCACCATCGCCTTGACGCACTCGGTCCCGGCGTCCACGCCGGCCACAATCCTGTCGTCGGTAGCGCTCACTTGGTGTTCCTCGCCGTCAAGCCGTTGCCCGGTGTCCCAGGGTGTCCGTTCCTGGTCTCGGTCATCTCGATGAACTCCACGATCTTGCGGTCCAAGGAGTCCAGGGAGAAGAGCCGCTGGTCGTGGGTGTCGGCCTCCACCACGATGTACGGCACCCCGTTGGCAGCGAAGAGCCGCTGCTGCAGCCCCTCCCGCACGCTGGAGTGCTTCCGGGCAGTGCGGCCGTCGTGATAGATAATGGCGTCCACCGCGAACCGCTCGAGATCCGCCCGCAGGAAGGTCTCCTTGTGGCTGGATGACAGGTTGGGGTAGATGCCCGAGTAGCAGCGCGCCATGGACTCGATGGGGTTGTCGGGCTCCAGGCCGTCCACGGCGAACAGGTGGCCGTAGCTCGAGCTCACCACGGCCACCTGGTGCTCCAGAAACAGCGTGGCCAGGGGGCGCAAGGCGCACCAGATTGGCGGCCCCTCCCAGTAGAAACGGAACCGCTCGCCGGGAACGGCCACCGTCCCGTTGGCCACCCGCTGCTCCAGCTCTGCCAGGGCGATTCGGTAGTACTCCACCGCCGCCGGTGTGCCGCGCATGACCACCATGGGCCCCAGGTGCACGAGCATGTCGAAGTAGGTCAGCGGCGACGGTGTGCTGCGGGCCAGGTCCACGATGGCCGCCCACAACGACGCAGCTCTCTGGGAGTAGCCCACTACCTCGGCGAGTCGATCGAAGTCCAGCTTGCGGTCGAAGCGCTCCTCGAGCTCGAAGACCAGTCGGCTGAGCTGCTGCACGGCGATGTCCACGTCGAGCTGGTCCTGCTCCTGGACACCCGAGGAGGGATGCAGCCCGTACACTGGCACACCGAATTGCTGGCCGTAGAACTCGAACCACGGCCGCAGGGACTCCGCATAGGCGGTGTTGTAGACCAGCGCCTCCGGCGGGGGTGGCCCCCGAAGGTCGTAGACCGGCACCAGGGGGCTCTCCCCGGCCAGGAAGGCGCCGATGTCCGCGGTCATGGCCGTGGAAGCGAACTGCGAGAAGCCGGCGGCCAGGGAGCGCCGGATGTAGGGCTCGGCCTGGCGGCTGGCCCCGATGAGGGCCGCGTGGTTCTCCGGAAAGTAGGGAGTGAGCCCCAGGGCCCGCAGGATCTCCACCGGGGCCAGGCCCGAGCTCCAGACCACGTGGCGGTCCTTGTCATTCGCCGCGGCGTCCAGATCCCGATAGTGCTCCGCCATCAGCTCCTTGAGCTTGGGCGCGCACTCCAGGGGAACCCTCCCCTCCGGCATGCCGCCCAGGTCCGCCCGGGGCGTGGCCCGGGAGAGCAGCGGCAGCTGGCTGCGCTTGACAGACTCGACGGTCTCGTCCACCCGGCGCATGTGGCGTAGAACCTGGTCCTCCCTGGACTTCATGAAGCGCACGAGGCCCCAGTTCAGCGGCGCCTCCATGCCCATCCGCTCGGCCTCGTCCACGATGGCGCCGTTGATGGCGTCGATCTCGGTGGGGAGCCCGCGTGAGAGGTCCTGCCACATGGACGGCCGGTTCTTGCCCAGAGCCTTTTGGGAGCCGATCACCGGCCTGTAGGGATCATCCTCGTCCACGATGGGCACGCCCCGGGCGCGCATGACCTCCACGATCTCCAGGCAGCAAGCCCGCATGAAGGCCTGGCAGGCCTCGTCGTCCAGCAGCTCCCGGCAGGTGAGCCCGGTGAGGGCCGAGACCGGGTTCACCACCGCATTGTGCAGCAGCTTCTGCCAGACCACGTGATCGATGGACTCCACCACGTTCGTGTCCAGACCCGCCTTGCGGAAGACCTCGCCGATGGCCTCCACGAAGGGGGTGACCTCGCCTTTGAGGGGCGCGATCTGAATGGGCTTGATCCCCTTGCGATAGCGCAACCGGTTGGGCCCGGTGTGCTGGATCGAGTGGTACGTGATGCCCGTGAGGACGCGATCGGGACCGAGTAGCTCAGCCATCTTCTCGGCGTTGCCGATGCCGTTCTGCATTGACAGCACGCGGGTGTCGGGGCCGATCAGGGGCTCCACCCCGCGCACGGCGGCCTCGGTCTGGTAGCTCTTGACAGAGACGAAGACCAGGTCCGCGACATCCACCTCCTCCGCGGAGGAGACGACCTTGATTGGGATGCAGCGCTCCCCTTTGGCGCCGGCGGAGATGAAGAGCCCGGTGTCGTTGAGCAGCTTCATCCGGGCCCGGTTGATCTCGATCAGGGTGACGTCCTCGCCCGAATCGGAGAGGTGCGCGCCCACCAGGCCGCCCAGCGCTCCGGCGCCGACGATCACAATTCGCATTGGCGGGTCGCCTACCGGTTTTTCCATACGGGCTTCCGCTTCTCGTAAAACGAGGCGATCCCCTCCTGCACATCCTCGGTGACCATGAGCTTTTCGAGAAACACCCTCTCCGCCTCCTTGCGCGCCTCCTCCATGGGACGGCCCGTGACGCGCCTGAGGGTGCGGACGTTCAGCCGCATCACCAGGGGACTCGCGGCTCGGAAGTCCTTCAGGGTCTTCTCCAACCGCTCCTCCAGCTCCTCGTGGCCCACCACGTAGGACACGAAGCCGAACTCCTTCATCTGCTCGGCCGAGTAGCTGCGACCGCCGCAGGTGATCTCCATGGCGCGTTGGGGACCGACCAGCTGCGGCAGGTAGGCCACGCCCAGGGGCGCGAAGAAACCGATGCGGATCTCCGGCTGGCCGAACTTGGCCCGCTCCGAGGCGAGCAGCACGTCCGCCATCATGGTCAGCTCGAAGCCCCCTCCCAGGGCGGCGCCGTCCACCGCCATGACGATGGGGATCTCCAGCTGCCCAAGCAACATGAACATCCGGCTGAAGGCAGCGATCATGGTGGCGGCCTGTTCCGGCCTGTGCTCCTCCACGTCGGCTCCGGCGCTGAAGGCCTTGCCGTTGGCCCGGAAGGCCACCGCCTTGAGGGTGTCGTCCGCGGCGATCTTCTCCGCGGCGTCACAGATGCCGTTCATCATGGCCGCCGACAGGATGTTCAGGGGCGGGCTGTTGAGCGTGACGTACGCGACGTCGTCCCGCAGCTCAAGCTCGACGAGGTTCGTGTCATCCGACATAGCGGCTCCTTACCAGTGCCCTGTGACAGAGACAGGGCACTAGGCGACGTTGACCTTGAGGACGATCGACGCGGCGGAGTCGCCGGCCGCGCAGCCGGTGAACAGCCCGTAGCCGCCGCCGAGCTCCGCCAGTTCCTCGATGAGCTCTATGATGGAGCGCATGCCCGTGGGCCCTTGGGGGTGGCCCCAGACCAGCGAGTTGCCGTAGCGGTTGGCGAAGTCGATCTTGATCTCGAGCTTGCGGGACAAGAACACGTCGTTGACCGCGAAGGGCGTGTGCGTGGTGATGGCCTTGAGATCCGAAACCCCGAGTCCGGCGCGCTCGAGGACCAGCCGCACCGCGGGCTCGTTGGCCGCGGGCATGAAGCCCGGCTTGACCCGGGCCTGGGACGAGGCCACGAGCTGAATCTCGATGTTCTTGTCCTTGGAGAGGTCGGCCGCCTTCTCTTTCGTGGCAAGCACCAGGCCGGCGTTGCCGTCGGCGGGGAAGGTCTGGGCTCCGAAGGTCACCGTGCCGTCCTTGAGCACCGGGCGCAGCTTGGCGAGGCCCTCCGCCGTGGAGGGCACCACGCCCTCGTCGGTCTCCACGGTGGCGAGGGTCTTTCGCCCGCGGGCGTCCTTCACCTCGATGGGCGTGACCATGTACTTCTTCTGGAAGGCCCGGTCATTGGCCAGGGCTCTTTTGTACTGCTCGTACCGGAGCAGGGCGACCTCGTCCTGCTCCTCCCGGGTGATCCCCTCCTCCTTGGCGACGTTTTCCGCCGTCTGGATCATGGGTTTGCCAGCGCCCGGGCTGGGGTCGAACCCGAAGTTGTCCATGACCCAGTCTTCCTTGTCCCCCTGGCCGCCCGGTCCCAGGGGATTCGGATAGTAGAGGTGGGGGCCGTTGGAGCACTTGTCCGCCGTGAGGGCCAAGAAAACCTCGGATCTGCCGAGCTCCACCTCGCTGCCGCCGTACTCGGTGCACTTGACGCCCGTGGCGCATGCCTGGGAGATGATGGGGGCGGTGATGGCGGGGACGCCCACCATGGCCGTGATCCAAGGGCCGCCGTAGAAGCAGTGCTTCGACGCGACGGTCCAGCCCAGGCAGGCGCTGTCAAAGGTCTCCGCTGGGATACCGCGCTCCTCCAGCGCTCGCCGAGCGATCTTTGCGGCGAACTCGAGTGGGTGCTGGCTCGCGAAGGACCCCTGCCACTTGCTAAAGGGGGTGCTCCAGTAGCAACCATAGGGAATAAAGACCTTACTGAACGACATGAGCACCTTCCTATCCTGGATGATTGGGTCGAGCTTTTTGATGTCCTACCCTTAAAGACCATCTGCCAAACCACCGTCAAGGGGAAAGTTGAACCGACCATAATACGCCATGTTCATTAGCTTATATCCTCGTCATACCCCCTGGCGACGGGTGCTCTCGAACGAACGCCCGCTCGAAAATGCCGTCTTCATGATGGTGGCCGCTCGCCCGCAGATGGATTATCCTGCGGGATCATGACGCGTACACTTCCCAAAGCCGTTCCCCTCGCGATGCTGGTCTCCGCCCTGAGCCTGGTCGGATGCGGCAAGACCACCGCCAAGAAGCACACCGGGGGGGCGACGGACACCGCCGCCATGGGCTCGAACCAGAGCCGTCACAGGGGCAAAATCGTGGTTCCGCAGCACGACTGCAAGACCACCCCGGCCTGCCTGGAAGCGGGGTACTGCACCCAGCACCAGGGCAGCTGCGTGGTCAAGCGCAACGAGGACTGCGAGTCGGCCTCGGTGTGCAAGCGCGACGGCAAGTGCACCGCCACCCAGGGGCAGTGCGTGGTGGGCGACTCGGCAGACTGCAAGCAGTCCAGCCGCTGCAAGCACAAGGGCGAGTGCGTCTTCAAAAACGGAGTGTGCGTCGCGGGCAACCCGTGAGCCGTGGTACGACGCTAGGCGATGCCGGTGCGGCGGCGCTCACGGGGGCCCTCGTGGCCGGCCTCGCGCCAGTCGCGGGGCGGACGGACCTCGTACAGCAGGTGCAGCCGTTCCTGGCGCACCAGGCGGTCGTGGATGAGGTGCCAGGCGCAGGGGACGTCGGGGTCGATCTCGCACGCGCCGCCCGAGGAGCCGCCGCAGGGGCCGTTGAGCAGCCGCTTGGCGCACCGGGCGATGGGGCATATGCCTGCGGTGGAGCCAAGGAGACAGTCGCCGCAGCCCCGGCACTTCTCGCGCCAGACGCCCGGCTCGTCGGCGCCGCCCATGAAAGTGGTCGACAGCGCGGGAAGGACGGGGAGGTGTTCGTAGAGGTCGGCGACGATCTGCACACCGACGCCGCAGGCGAGCGAGAGGATCGCGTCCGTGTCCGGATCCATCTCCAAGAATGCCTCGAGGACGTCCCGGTCGCACTGTCGATCCGGCGTCTGCACCGCGAACTGGGGAGGCGCTCCATCGAAGTGTTGCGGGTGGGAGAGGCGCCGGACCAGGTCCCGCGCCTCGGCGTCACCGCCCACCCGACAGACCGTGACGCAGCTCCCACAGCCCAGCACCTGGACCTTGCGATATCCCCGGATCGAAGCGGCGATCTCCTCGATGGGTTTCAGATCTCCGACGATCATCGCTTCCCTCCGCGATCCTGCGCCCGCGCCTGGATCCGGCTCGCCACGACGGTCCGGGCGCGATCGTCGGCGCGGTGCCGGTCGCACAGCGGCACGGCCAGGGGGGCCACCCTCTCGTCGAGGCCCTCGGGAAGCCGCGCGGTGTACACCGGCTCGCCACAGACCTGACACCGCACCAGAGGAAGCGAGACGACCTCGTCCCAACCACCGGCCAGCAGGTGCTGGAGCTCGACGGCGTCCTGGGGACACACCCGCCAGCAGGTGGCGCACCGTGCGCAGCGGGTCATGTTGTGCAGCAGCGTCCGCTGTTCTGGGTCGTCCCGATAGTCCAGGGCATTCCCCGGACAGCACTGGACACAGGCCAGGCAGCCGTTGCATCGATCGTTCACTTGGAAGTAGGACATCACAGTCTCCACGCTACGCGATCGCCTCCCGACGCGCGTCGCTCTCCACCTCGACGCGCCGGCGGATGGCCTCGGCCGCCGCTCGGGTCTCGGCGGCGATGGTCCTCATCTTACTTGCGCTCATGGTCGGGGTGAAGCCGACGACCCAGATCGCCGACATGGCGCTGCCCGTGCCGTGGATGATCGCCGCCACCGCGCGCACGCCCCGCATGTACTCCTCGTCGTCGAGGGCGTACCCGTCGCGACACACCTCGGCGAGATGAGCGGCGTACCGCCGCGGGTCGACTATCGTCTTGGCTGTATAGGGGTGCAGGCCTATGGAGCGCACCAGCGCCGAGGCCTCCTCGGGGGGCAACGCCGCCAGGATGGCCTTGCCCGTGGCGCCGGCCGTGAGCGGGATCCTCGTACCAACGGGCGAGGTGATCTTCAGCTCCCCCGAGGAATCCACGCTGTCGAGGATCGACACGTGGTCGCCGTTGCGTACGCCGAGGAACACCGTCTCGTCGGTCGTCGCCATCAGCCGCTCCATGAACGGCCGCGCGACATCCTTGAGATCGAACCGCGCGTACGCCCGCTGCCCCAGCTCGAAGAGGGTGAGCCCCGGGGTGTAGCGCTTGGTCCGAGAGTCGCGAATCACCGCGCCCTGGTCCTCGAGCGCCGCGGCAATCCCGTGCACCGTGCTCTTGCTGATTCCCAGCGCCCGCGACACCTCGCTGATCTTCAGCCCGTGCTCACTCGAGGACAAGAGCTCCAGGATCTGGAACGCCTTCTTCACGGTGGGTGCCTGGTACTTGAAGCTCACTCGAAGCTCACTCGCGACTCACTCGCGACCCGTTGGCAGAAGTTTACCATACTGAACATCAAAAACAGAACCACCATACAGACTCTGCGGTGATTGTCAACGCGATACTGCACTAGTGCTCTGAATATACAGACATATTGCGCCCGTTTTGGCCTTGACAGGGCACCAGGATATGATAGGGTCTTCGGCGTGCATAGTTCATGATAGTGAATTTTTCGAGCCACTGAGCCAAGGAGATACCCCCATGGGCGTTGACGACAAGAACCTCTCCTCTGCCGAATCGCTCCGCAAGACCCGGACCTACGGCAAGGTCCGGTGTCACAACCCCAGCTGCATGGGACGGATGCAGCCTGAGCCGGGGCAGGACCAGGTGGAGTGCCCCAGCTGCCACATGCAGTACCGGATCGCCTGGGTGAAGGAAGGGTTCCCGCGGATCCGGGGGCCGGTCTGGGACGTCAACCGGAAGATCGCCGAGGAGGCGCTCGCAAAGTACGAGGAGGCCGAGTAATGGCACTCAACCGCAAGCTGGCCGTCATCGACCTCACCACGGGTGACATCGAGATCAAGCCCATCGGGATCGAGGTGCGGCGCAAGTTCCTGGGCGGGCGCGGCCTGGACGCCTACCTGCTGTACAACTACACCGAGAAGGGATGCGACCCGCTCGGCCCGGACAACGTGCTGATCATCAGCGGCGGCGTGCTGACCGCCACCTGCGCCTCGGCCACCGCGCGGACGCACATCATGGCCAAGTCCCCGCTGACCAACCTGCTCGGCAGCTCCAACATGGGCGGGTTCTTCGCCCCGGAGCTGGCCTGGGCGGGGTTCCACCACCTGGTCATCAAGGGCCGGGCCGAAAAGCCGATCTATCTGTTCGTACACGACGGCGAGATCGAGATCCGCGACGCGGGGCACCTGTGGGGCATGACCACGACCGAGACCCAGTGGGCGATCCGCGAGGACCTCGCCGACGAGGAGGTCAAGGCCTGCGTCATCGGCCCGGCCGGCGAGAACCTCGTCCGGTACGCCAACGTGATGACCGGCATCAAGAACGCGGCCGGCCGCACCGGCATGGGCTGCGTCATGGGCTCAAAGAACCTCAAGGCCGTGGCGGCCAGGGGCACCCAGGACATCACCATCGCCCGCCCGGTAGAGGCCCTCGAGTACAACAAGCGGTTCATCGACCAGATCACCAGCGCCAAGGTGAACCAGACCCAGGGCACCTTGGGCACCCCCTTCATCTGGGGCGCCACAAACTGCTGGGGCGGCCTGCGCACGCGCAACTTCCAGTACAACCAGTGCGAGAACGCCGACGACATCGAGCCAGAGCGCATCGACGAAATCGCCGAGGAGACCATCGGGCCCCACCACATGACCGGCTGCTTCGGCTGCCAGGTCCACTGCCGCGCCCAGTACAAGATCCCCTCGGGGCCCTATGCGGGCAAGTACGACGAGGGGCCGGAGTACACGTCCCAGGGCGCCTTCGGTGCCGAGCCGGACTGCAAGAGCGCGGTGACCGTGCTCACCGGCAACCACCTGGTGAACCAGTACGGCGTGGACAACCTGGAGATCGGCTCGATCATCTCCTGGGCCATGGAGCTGTACGAGCTGGGCATCATCACCAAAGAACAAACCGACGGCCTCGAGCTCGACTGGGGCAACGACGAGGCCGTGCTCGAAATGGTGCACCGCATCTGCCAGCGAAAGGGCTGGCTGGGCGACACCCTGGCCGACGGCGGCATCCAGGCCTCGGAGAAGATCGGCAAGAGCAGCTTCGACTACCTGATCCAGGTCAAGGGGATGAACAACCTGCACTCGGACGAACGGGCCACCCCGGCGCTGGCGCTGAACGTGGCCACCTCGTCCCGCGGCTCGGACCACCTGCGGAGCCGCCCGGCCATCGACCTGTACCACCTCCCCGAGAAGGTCCTGCGCAAGATCTACAGCAGCCCGGTCCCCTACGACGGCCCGCTCAGCTCGGAGCACACCAGCTACGTCGGCAAGGCGTGGGAGGTCTTCTGGCAGGAGAACACGTACATGGCCGTGGACTGCCTCGGCATCTGCAAGTACCACACGACGTTCCTCGGAGCGACCCTGCCCAACTTCGAGGACTGGCCCAAGGTGCTGTACTACAACACCGGGCTGGAGTTCACGCCCGTCGAGCTGTGGGACATCGCCGTGCGCTGCAACATGATCGAGCGGATGTTCAACCTTCGCGAGGGCATGAGCCGGAACGACCCCCACACGGGCGACGTGCTCAACCACCGCTACCACGACGAGCCCTGCCGCCGGGGCGCACCCGACGTCGTAGGGCTGCTGATCGATCGCGAGAAGTTCGACCAAATGGTGGACGAGTTCTACGAGCACAAGGGGCTGGACCCCGACGGCGTGCCCAGACCCCAAACCCTGGAGCGACTCGGCCTGAGCAACGAGCCCTCGCATCTGGTCTAGCGACCCGAGGAGAATGACCATGCACAGCAGCCACAAGGTCCTGAAGATCGACTATGAGAAGTGCACCGGTTGTCGGCTCTGCGAGCTCGTCTGCGCGGTGAAGCACGACCACGTCAGCAACCCCATGCGCAGCCGCATCCGGGTCATCAAGTGGGAGGCCGAAGGGATCTACGTCCCCATGGCCTGCCAGCAGTGCGCCGACGCCCCCTGCGTCAACGCCTGCCCGGTCAAGGCGCTGTCCATGAACGAGGACCTCGGCCGCGTCGAGGTGGACTACGACGTCTGCATCGGCTGCCGCACCTGTGTCTCGGTCTGTCCCTTCGGAGGGATGCAGTACATCTCCGCCGACAAGCGGGTCGTCAAGTGCGACCTGTGCGACGGCGACCCCCAGTGCGTCCGCTTCTGCGAGGTCAAGGCCCTGGAGTTCGTGGACGTCGACGACGTCAGCCTCGACCTGAAGCGCCAGGCCGCCATCCGCCTCCAGGCCGCCGACAAGAAGGCCGCCGCCCTGCAATGACGCTCCTCCTGCACGTCCGCAGGCCCGCAGGCCCTCCGGCCCGCAGGCCTACGCGCCCACAGGCCCGCAGGCCCACGCGCCCACAGGCCCCATGATCACCGTCGACTTCCTCAGCCTGCCCATCGTGACCAAGGCCATCGGCGCCAGGTCGGTGACCATGGACTTCACCGGGCAGACCGTGCGGGACCTGATCGGCGACCTCACCCGCCGCTTCGGCCCCAAGGTCCACGACTTCCTCACAGACGACGATGGCCACCTCGACCTGTCCATCCGCGTCCAGCTCAACGGAGCCGCCTGGATCTACCACGACCGCCTCGACCACCCCCTCACCGACGGCGACCACGTCACCCTGATGATGCTCGTCGGCGGCGGGTAGCCTACGCCGGTCCCTCTCGACGGTCCGCCAACAGCTCCGAGGTCCGAAACACAGGAACACAGCCGTTGTCTACGAGGACGTCGGCGTAGAAAGGGACCAAGACCCCAGAGGCGTCCACTACAGTGATGGTTGCGTCGTAGCACTCATGGGGAAGACACTGCGTCTTGGCTTCCGCGACGACAGGCCATCTCTCTGCCCGGTGGCGCGTCACTCGTCGGCGGTGACGGTCACGTTGTAGCGCTGGCTCGAGCAGGTGGTGACCACCGTGAGGGTGGTGGTGCCCGATGCCTTTCCGTAGATCACGTGGCCCGCCGATCCGGCGAAGTAGGCCTCCCGCACCTCGATCAGCGCCGGGTCCGCGACCAGGAACTGGGGCGCGATGCACTGGCCGTCGCAGGTGTCGTAACATCGCATGCCGAGGGCGACACCCCGGGAAATGTGGATCGCGTGGTCATCGACACGGTTGGTGATCCGCGCCGTGCGACAGGGCGGCGCGCCCGTCACGGCCGAAACCTCGACGTAGTCGGGGTAGGGATTGGGGCAGCCCGCGACCAGGGTCGCGGCCGACAGCGTGGCGAGGACGCAGAAAAGGACGCCGCGGGTCATGGCAGCACCTCGATTTCCCAGGCCAGATAGAGGCCCAGACCGTGGAAGGTCAACGTGGAGGACCCTTCGTTGCGTGCCACCACGCGGTACAGACTGGTCACCACGTCGGGAACCAGAGCCACCGCGGTGCCGTCCACGGTGCGCTCCATGGGGAAGTTACCCAGCAACTGCTGGGCGTCGGCGTAGGGCGCCACGAAGACGAGGACCTCGTCGCCCTTCAGCAGGGTGGCCTCGTCCTGGACGCGACCGAGCTGCACCCCGGCCTCGGTGTACCGATAGATGCGCAGCTCCTCTGGGTCGGCAGCCCAGACGTGGAGAAAGTCCAAGATCGCGCCGTCGGGACCCACGAACATCACGGCGGACGCACCCGGAGCCACGGCTTCGACGGTCATGCCCGTGGCGCTGAGCACCTCGGGATCCGCGCTGATCAAGGTCGCCGGCAGGCCGGAGCTGCCACCGATGTCGTAGTCCAGGTCGAGCTCCAGAGAGGAGCCCACCGCCAGGGGCCCGTTGAGCCCACGGGCCAGACAAACCTGGTTCAGCGCCCCGCACTCAGGAGACACGGTGCCGGGACTGTAGGTGCCGGACCAGGGCGCGCCGCCGGATTCACCGCAGCCCGCGGTTGCCATGAGGCCCACCAGAGCCATGAGGCCCATCAGACCACGCTCGAGGGCACATCGCCGCACGGCGGCCAAGGGCCCCCAGAAAACACCGTTTCGTCGCATGAAAGAACCTCCGCGAATATCGCTAACTCAGTCGAACGTGGGAACGGCCAAGCTCCCTCAGCACTATCGTAGCGCGGTCGCGACGCCGCGCAAGCCGAGGCGCCCACCAGCCCCTTCTCCTCGATGGTGATCGCGCTGCCTTCGGCGTGCAGCCCGCGTGAGGTGCCTACGCAGCCATCGCGAAGGATGAATCGTTGGGTTTTTCGTCATCATCACTGTCCGGTGGCGAAACACCTCGTCCGGTACCACACCGCTTTGCTCGTCATTCCCGTTTCCCGTGGGAATGGCAGACGGAGCACTCGATCGCCCCTGACCCGCCGACCCGACGACCTTGACCGCTCCTCACGCCTGCTGTAGATACGAGGCCCGGAAGGAACCCATGTCCGACACCAACGATCAGCGAGACGGCTCCGAAAGGTCGGAGACGTCCCCGCCGCCATACCCACGCACCGTGGGCGGCGTGGTCGTGTGGATCGGTGTCGCCGTGGCCTTGCTGGGCTACGTCGGCTTCTCCGTCTATCGAAAGGCAAAACGATTCGAGGGGGTGGCCCGGCGGGGGGCCGAGCGAGAGGCTCGCGTCACCATCGCCAGGCTACGCGCTGCCCAAACGACCTACCGATCCGAGCACGGCGTGTACCTCGCCACCACCTCCCGGGGCGAAAACGACTTCTACCCGGCCCCGGCGCCCGAGCCCAAGCGCCGCCGGTTTCAGCCCCGGATCGACAGGAGACCGGGGTGGGCGGTGCTGGCGCCCGCCATGCCGCGGGAGCGGCTGTACTGCGGCTATGTGATCGTAGCCGGGCCCGCAGGAAGCCTGGCCAGAGCCGGGCCCCACGGGCGGGGGCTCTTCGCCAACCGCCCCCCTTCCACACCCTGGTATTACATCCGTGCGCGCTGCATCCAGGGAGCCGGCAGGGTCCTGGTCTTCGAGTCCACCTCGGCGTCGGAGCGGATCGTCCTACAGCGGTAGATCACCGAGCAGGACCGCGTGACGGCTACTTCGCCCTGTCGACGAACCCGGACATGAGCTCCTCGTAGCGGGGCCAGAACTTGGCGGTCTCCTTGGCCACCATCTTCTCGATCTTGCCGCCCACCAGGGGGATCTTGATGTTCACGTTGAAGTTCTGCCGCACCCGTGCGCCGCCGCTGGTCTCGGTCACCTCCATGTCTCCCCACACCTTCACCCGCTTGCCCCCGGAGCCCTCGTAGAACCACTCCACCTTCCGGTTTTTCAGGTCGCAGTCGTACCGGGTCACAGACCGCTCGGTCTTGGTCTTGTCGACCCCCATCACGCCCTTGGCATACTCGACGCAGTGCACCTCGAACCTCAGCCGGGTCTCGGAGCGCTCGGTCTCCTTGACGTCCGCCGAGAGGTTGCCGATCAGGCTCGAACGCGCCTTGTGGAGCTCCCCGCTCGTGATGATGCCGTACAGAATGTCCGCGGTGCAGTCGAACTCCTTGGACCAGCTCGAATTCGTCGCCATGGGCTCTCCTCCTGAGTTGCGCGCCCACAGTAGCCGAAGCGGCAGAGGTTTGGCAGGCTGTTTTTGCCATGGAATCCGAGGGACACCTGAGCGGTCATGGAGCAACACGGGAGGCACACCGTGCGACTGAGCCTTGCAATTCTGAGCCTGGTCCTGGTCTGGATCCGTCGTCGGCGGCGGTAGGCCGACCTGGTTGGTGCGCTACTCCTCCGGAGGCACGGGCGGCACGCCGTAGGCCGTGTTGAACCCGCCGTCCTTTTCGGGCTCCACGCTCGCGTCGATGGAGGGCGCCATGTAGGCCGGGGCATCACCCGCGTCGATGGGCGGCGACGCGTACTCATAGATGCCGCCGTCGTCGTAGAAGGGCTCCCCATAGGCGGGCATGATCCCCCCGTCGTCGAAGGGCTCGGCGTACTCGGGCACGGGACCGGCGTCCACCATGGGCGCCATGTAGAGCAGGTCGCTGCCGGCGTCGATCTGGGCCGCGGCGTCCTGCTGGGTGCCGGCATCGGTGGCCGATCCCACGCTCTGGGTGTCACAGGCCACGCCACCGAGGCCCAAGGCGGCCGCAATCACGGCCGAGCCCACGACGTTGCGCACACCGGGCAGGTGTCGGCGGACCATCCGGATCCGCCCGGTGTCGAAGTCTTCGATGATCTCGTTCAGGATACGTCGTAGGTCCCGGTCGGACATGGTCGTTACCTCGTGCCACAGCTGGGCTCTTGGGAGGGTTGCAGATTCCGTGCCGATGTCCAGAGATGAAATATCAACCAGTTAGCCTCCCAGCCACGGGCTCGGTCACAGTTTTTCGAGGATGCACCGGTCGGGACAGGACGGAAATGACAGGCCTGGCGTCAGTCCAGGTCGGGTCGGGTCGGGTCATGTCTGGTCAGGTCGGGTCGGTCACTGTCGAGGACCTCGCGCACCCGACGCGCAACTGCGGCTCCGGAAAAGGGCTTCTGGATGAACTGCGTGCCCGGGTCCAGGACGCCGTGATCCACGATGGTGTCGTCAGTGTATCCGGACATGTAGAGAACCCGCATGTCGGGGTGGGTGGCGGCCAGTCGGTCGGCGACCTGCTTGCCGCCCAGCCCGGGCATCACCACATCGGTGAGCAGCAGGTGGATGGGGCCGTCGTGGTCGTTCGCCACGGTCTCGGCATCCAGCCCGTCCCGCGCCACCAGCACCTGGTAGCCGATGCGCGTCAGCATGCGGGCCACCAGCCTGCGCACACCCCTTTCGTCCTCCACCACCAGCACGGTCTCGCCAGGCTGGGACCTGGGCGCCGCGCCCGTCTCCCGGGCATCCGGCCCAGTCGCGGGGCCGCCGACCACCCTGGGCAGGTAGATCTTGAAACACGAGCCCAGCCCGGGCTCGGTCTCGAGCCATATGAAGCCGCCGTGCTGCCGCACGATGCCGTACACCATCGAGAGCCCCAGCCCGGTCCCGGTCTCCATGGTCTTGGTGGTGAAGAAGGGCTCGAAAACCCGCTCTCGGGTCTGGGCGTCCATGCCAACGCCGTCGTCCGTGACGGCGACCATTGCGTAGTCGCCAGGCTCGACGCCCACATGCTCCCGGGCGTAGCTGTCATCGAGGTCCGCGTTGGCGGTCTCGATGGTCAGCTTGCCGCCCTTGGGCATGGCGTCCCGGGCGTTGACGGCCAGGTTCACCAGGATCGATTCGATCTGCCCTCGGTCCGCCTCAACGGGCCAGGTGTCCGTCGCGATTGCCGTGCGCAGCTCGATGTCCTCGCCGATGAGCCGCCGAAGCAGGCGGTCCATGTCTCGGACGAGCTCGGTGAGATCAATGACCCGGGGTTGGAGCACCTGCCGCCGGCTGAAGGCCAGCAATTGACTCGTCAGGGACTTGGCCCGGTTGCCCGCCTCCTTGATCTCACGCAAGTCTTCCTGCAGCGGATCCGCCGCACGCAGGTGCTCGGCCATCAGCTCCGCAGAGCCCAGGATCACGGTGAGCAGGTTGTTGAAGTCGTGCGCCACGCCACCGGCCAACTGCCCCACGGACTCCATCTTCTGGGCTTGACGCAGCTGCTCCTCGAGGCTGTGCCGCGTCGTGAGATCGCGAATGGCGGCCACGTGCACGCTGCGGCCCTTGAGCTCGAAGAACCGCCCGGTGATCTCCACGGGGAAGACGGTGCCGTCCTTGCGCCGGTGCTGTCGCTGGGGCACCACGACGCTGCCCTCTGCTGTGGATCGGGTGACCTTCTGGGTCTGCTCCTCCTCTGCCGAGAGATCCACGTTGCGCCTCTCCAGCAGCTCCTCCCGGGTGTAGCCGTACATGTCGCTGGCGGCGCTGTTGGCCTCCAGGATCAGGCCCGACTCATTGTCGATGAGGAAGACAGCCTCCATCCCCAGCTCGAAGAGCTCCTGGTACTTCTCCTCGCTGTCCCGGAGCTGCTGCTCGGTTTTGTGATACTCGGTCACGTCCTCCCCGGAGCTGAGCGTCTCCAGCACCCGGCCATCGGCGTCGTATATCACCGTGTTCCGCCAGGCGATGAGGCGCTCGTCCCCGGACCCGGTCACCACCAGGTTCTCTTGGCGCATCGGCGGTGACTCCCGTCCGGTAACCAAGCGATCGAAGAACTCCCTCACCTTCGCGTGCTGCCGCGCCGGCACGCAGGTGCCGATCCAATCGGCCCCCAGGAGATCGTGCAGGTCCTGTTCCAGCACCTCGCAGGCCTTTCGGTTGGCGAGGGTCACCCTCCCCTCACGGTCCAGGGCAATCATCATGACCTCGGCGATTTCCAGATACTGGCGGGCCCGGATGCGCTCCCGCTGCCGGGCCATCTCGGCTCGCTCCAGCCGCTCGCGCATCTCGTCGGTGTTCCGATGGTCCGATCCTGTCATAAGCCTCCCCGCATCGAGCCAAGTCGGACTGCCCCGGAGGCCGACCTCCAAGAAGCTCCCTCCCACGCATTATATCGGCGTGAGAGAAAAAAACACCAACCGGCGTGGGATGGCGATCAGTCCACGGGCACGATGTCCACGTAGCCCAGGAACGTGTAAGCCCAGTCGCCAGAGGACTCCGACCGACCGCCCACCTCGATGGACAGGCTGCCGTCCAACAGGTCCACGGTGATCGTGCGCTCGATGATCGGCTCGCTGTCGGTGGTCACCTCGTCGTCCACCACCACGGTGCCCTCGACGGTCGCGTTGTGTGGGTCGCCGGGGTAGCCGCGGGATGGGCGGCCCACGCAGATGGTGACGTCGTAGCGGCCGTTCTCCAGGGCGAACTCGAAGAGGCTGTCCCGCCCGTAGTCGTCGTACACGTAGCTCTTCTGGGCCTCGTTGAATCCACCCACGTCGTCGTAGCCATACTGGGTGATGGAGGTGCCGACGTTCTCGCCGTACCAGCCGTAGTGGTCGTCGTCGCTGTAGGCCTGCCAGCCGATCTTCAGATAGGTCTTGCCGCCCACCACCAGGGGGTCCGCGGTGGGGCTGCCCGACGGGTCCTGGAAGTTCAGGTGGTATTCGCCCCGGGGACGGGCCGAGGACTGGATCTCCAGCACGGGCAGGTCGGGACGCGAGCCCTCGATGTACCGCCCCAGCTCGTGGCGTAGGGCCATGAGGGCGTCGGCGTTCTTGGTCCAGCTCGTCAGGCTCGAGGCCACCGAGGCCGCGGTCTGGTCCAGGGGCTCGGTCACGCCCACCTGGGGATGACCGCCGTTGGCCAGCCACAGGTACTCGTAGTCCTCGAAGCCCTCCCGGAAGAGCTCGGCGCGAATGGTGGGGCGAGCCCCGTCGAAGAAACGACCGAAGTCGTAGTAGGCCCAACCCGTGGCCCGGTAGCCCCAGGAGACCCAGGGGATGATGCGCTGGTGCATGCCCTGCACGTCCACCCGGGTGGGATTGAAGTACGGGTCCGGGTCGTGATCCAGGCTGTAGAACCACACCTCCTCGCCGTGGTCGGCCTGGCGCTGCCAGGCGTAGTCCTGCTGATAGGCCCGGATGTGCGCGATCCATATGTCGTAGCCGCAGCCGTGGTCCGGATCTTCGGCGATCTCGGGCTTGGGCTCCTCGCTCACCGCGATGCGGAGGCCCGGCGCCGCGGCCCTGGTCAGGTCGCAGAGGTACGCCGCCAGCCGGTGGTCTTCGTCGTCCTGGGGCTCGTTTTGCACGTAGTAGTAGGACTTGGCCAGCATCCCGTTGTCCTGCAGATACACCTCGAGGGCCCCAAGGAACTGGGACCACTCGGCGTTGTAGTCCGACGCGCCGTAGTGGTCCCCCCGGCTCAGACCGCAAAAGGAAGCCGGCCGAGGCGTGGCGTTGTCCACGAACTGGAAGATCATCGACGTCGGGAACCCCACCCCGTTCCAGCCCTCACCCAGCATGTAGCGCCGGGCGAGCCACCCGATGGCGTACTGGTCGGGCTCGTCGGGCTCGTCCCAGAAGACCTCGCAGGGGTCCGTGGAGCGGCTGTTCTCCCAGGTGATGCCCCAGTTGAACCCGCTCGGCCAGGTCACTGACTTGGGGGTGAACCGATGGTCCCACAGCAGGTCCTTCGCGTCGTCGACGGTCCCCCCGTCTGGCACGAGCCCACCGACGGACACGTTGAGCTGGGTGGAAAAGTGCGCCTCGGCGGGCAGATCGAAGTCGAAGACATACAAGGTCACCGGCACCGTGATGGTTCCCGTGGAGTGGGTCAACCTCAGGGTGGTGGCGTGGTCCCCGGCGGGCGCCCCCGCCGGCACGTACACCGTGAGCCAGACGGGAATCCCCCGGTCGCCGACCAGCGACACGCTCCCCCCAGAGGCCAGGGGAGCCAGGTGCTCCGCCCAACCGGATTCGAAGCTCGCCTCGGCGAGATCCACGCGCTGTCCGGCCCCCAGGGTCGGGAAGGGATCCACCTCCACGGTGACGCTCCCGGACGCGGGTCCCAGGATCAGCTGCACGGGCTCGAACTCGCTCCGCGCCGCGCTCAGCTTCAGCCCCGACCGCTGGTCTTCGGGCGCCCGCTCGTTGGTGAGCACCTTGTGGGTACAGGGCGTCGTCCACAGGGTCAGCCCTGCGGTGGACTCGCTGAGCTGGTAGGTGAACTCCGTGGGATCCAGGGTCACGGGGGTGGTGTTCACGTTGCCGTTCCCGCCGTCGTCGTCTCCACAGGCCACCAGTGACACCAGGCAAAACGCGAGCCCGACGTTGAGATTTTTTCCCAAGTGTTTACGCATGTTTTTCACCTACTGTCTCGCGTAGTACCTTGATCTTCACGCGACGGTTTCCTCCCAGTACCGGGGCCCTTGGATCGGGGCAAGTCGCCTCCAAGTCTCCTCTGGATAGTACCGGTTCGACAAGACGGCGTCGAGCGGCGGTCGGTCGGGATAGGGGAGCGGCTCGACACCGGAAAGTGACGAGCCGCTCCCCTATCCCGACTGCGGTCCCCACTGCTCTGATGTTGCGCAGCGTTTTCTTCGGGGTTAGGCTCCCGACACGAGGGACCATGCTCCGAGAGGTCGACAACGTCAGCCAGCGCGAGGACGAAGGCCGCCGCAGGTGGTTCGCGGACCGATACTTCGATCTCATCGTCTGGTACGAGCCGGACGACCCGGACCGGGTCCTCGGGTTCCAACTCTGCTACGACAAGGCGCATGACGAGCACGCGCTCACCTGGAGGCGCCAGGGCGGATTCACGCACCACTCGATCGACGACGGGCAGCCCCACGCCGAAACCAACAGCACCCCGATCCTCGTACCGGACGGCGTCCTCCAGGTGGACGATCTGCGCCGGCGCTTCGCCGCGGCCTGCGGCGACATCGACCCGGAGATCGCTCGCCTGGTGAGTGAGCTCCTGGACGACCTGGGCGACCCGGCGCCTATCACGTGATGATTCCGCCGACCGGGACGACCCCCACGCCCAGGATCCCTGTCGCCGTGGCCTGTCTCATCGCTCCGGGTCTCCCCGCTTTCGCAAGGCTCTGGATCCGGCGCTCCACCCAAGACAGCATCGCGCGCAGCGTCGCTGCCCTGCCTCGGAGGGACGCAGCCATCGTGCCGGGCTGCCTGCCCCTGCCCGACGGCACCCCGTCGCCAATGCTGGCCGATCGCCTGGCCACGGGGCTGGACCTCTATCGCCGCCGCCTGGTCAGCCGGATCCTGATCTCCGGCAACACCAACCACCCCCGCGGCGACGAGGCAGCCACCATGCGCCGCTGGCTCCTGGACCACGCCGTGCCCAAGCGCGACCTCCTCGTCGACGGCGACTCCCGCCGCACCCGGGACACCATGCAGCGCGCCGCGCAGGTCTACGGCCTTCGCGCCGTGACGGTCTGCACCCAACGCTTCCACCTACCCCGCGCCCTGTACCTCGCCCACCACGCCAGCCTCGACGCCCTGGGCCTGGAAGCCGACCGCCGGCCCTATGACGCCCCCCGCATCGAATCCCTCCGCGAGCTCCTGGCCCAAACCGCCGCCTTCGTCGAGGAGGCGGGAGTGACTCCTTGGGGTCACGCGACCCGTGGGTGCCTCTACAGGCGGGTCTTTGCCGACAGGAAGAAGTGAATGCGGGGGCCCGGGGTGGCCTGAGCCTCCACGCGGGCGCCGAGGTCATAAAAGGAGTCCGACGCCCAGTAGTGGGCGTCAAAGGCGTTGTAGAGGTTGGCGGAGAGCTCCACCATCTTGCCGCCGAGCTTTCCTCGGAGCCGCAAGCCCAGGTTGAGGATCGCCGTGGGGGAGACGCGGTCGAAGGAGATGTCCGCCGACGACGAGACGCAGTTGGTGCTGCTGGAGCAGACCAGGAGGTGGTTGGGGTCCTCGTACGCGCCGACGACGCGGAGGGAGGTGCTCATGAACAGACGCCAGGCACCGCGGCGGAAGAGCTGAAATGCCCCGGCCGTGGTGAACCAGTGGTTGGGCACCGAGCGGATGATGCCTCCGTCCAGGGAGGACTCGCCGTTTTGACGGACCCAGGTGTACGACAGGACAAAGCGGTGACCGCCCTTGAGGTACCAGTCCGAGTACACCTCCACGGCGTGCACCGCGCGCCGCTCGGAGTTGAAGTAGCGCCCCTGGAGGATGCGGATCATGTTGTCCAGGAGGGTGTACGAGTAGTTCGCTCGGATCCCCCACTGCCGGATGAACCCCGCGTTCTTGAGCACCTTGGCGTTCACCTCGGCCTGCCAGGCCTGGCTTTTTTCGACCTTGATCTTCGGATCACCGGCGTACTGCACGGCGGCGCCGTTGCCCGAGGTGTTGTTGAACACCGGCGGCCGAAAGCCCATGGCCCAGTTCACCTTGAGGTAGATCTCGCGGTAGAGGTTCAACACCGCTGCCGCCGAGCCCAGCACCTGCGGTGGGTAGGGCACGCTGCCGGTGGGCGCGTGCTGGAAACGTACGCCGGTGTCCAGGACCAGCCGCTTCCAGGGGCGGGCCTGGGCCGACAGGAAGAGCGCGTACACCAAGCGGTCGGAGTCGAATATGAAGGGCTGCCGACACCCCGGCACATAGGTCGTGTTGGAAGGGTTCGAGGGGTCGAACACCGGCACCCCCGTGCCGCTCCGGTTGTAGAAGGGACAGGTGACCGACACCTTGGAAAAGTCGAACTGCTGCCCGTCCGCCGTGAGCGGGGCGACGAACTCCACCTCGGCGTCCTTGAGCCACTCGTAGAAGACCTCGCCCCCCCACAGCAACCGTAGCCACTTGGCCACGGTGAAGTCCATGTCCAAGGTGTAGCCCGATCTGTGCGCCACAGGGGTGGTCTTGAAAGCGAGCCCCGGTAGCACCGCGGCCGTCTCGGGGAAGATGACCGCCGGCTCGAACTTGCGCTTGAAGCGGATGTAGTAGCCGCGGGTGTTCAGGCCCACGCGATTGCTCAGCCACCGATCCTTGTACTGCAGGTAGACGAAACTCTCGGTCCAGTTGAGCTGGTTGTTCTTGATGGCCCCGACGCTGGGCGACGTGCCCTGGGGCGTGCCGAGGAAGCCGATGGGCTTGTTCAACCCCCAGTCCAACCCCGGGAGGTTGTGGAAGCTGACCTGCCACCCGAGGGTGAGCTCCCGGGCGGTGCTCGGCTTGGCATAGCTGATCTTTCCGTCGAAGTGCGACAGAAAAGAGAGCGGCACGTCGGAGTCGATCCCTCCGGAGTATCGGTAAGCGAGGGGTCCGGGGACCCGCGGAGGTGGGCTATAGAGCCACAGCTCGGGCATGCCGTACCGTGGCCCCTTGAACCACTCCAGGCTCCAGTGGGCCATGACCTTCAGGCGCCCCCCGAAGAAGGTCTTGCCGTACATGACGTAGGGCCGGATCACCATCTCGTCGCCGGGGCCGTGTCCCCCGCCGACACCCAGCTCCAACCCGTTGATGTCCTCGGCGCTCTTGGTGATCACGTTCACGATGCCCAGAAAGGAGTTCGCGCCCCAGAGCACCCCGCCCGGGCTGGTCATGGCCTCCACCCGCTTGATGTTCTCCAGGGGAATGCGCCGCATGTTGGAGACGATGTTGAAGACCGGGTCGAACATGGAGAGCCCGTCCCGCAGGTACAACACGGCCTGGTTCACGCCGCGCACCATCCACATGGGAACCATGTCGTACTGGGCGTTCACCTCCAGAAAACCCGGGACGAACAGCATCGCCTGGAGCAGGTTGCGGTAGCCGAATTTCTCCAGATCTTCCGCCGTGACGATGTGGATGACCGCCGGGGCCTCCTGGATGGTGGTCTTGTTCTTGGTGGCGCTCTGGACGATGGCCTTCTTGATCAGCTCCTCGTCGCCAACGTCCTCATCGTCGTCGTCCAGGTCGCCGGCGACGGGGTGCGCCTTCTTCTTCGCCCCGGACTCGCGGGCCATGGCCGGGACGGCGTACAGGAGAGCCGTGAAGACCGTCAGCGTCGTGAGCCATCGCAGTGGTTTTCGGGACATGCTCAACTGCTCTTTCCGCGCTGCATCACTGACCACAGGGCACCGTCGGGAAGACGTACTGCACGAACAACGCCCCCGGCACCGCGCCCCCCGTGAGGCTGGTGTCGAAAACACAGCCCTGGCTCTCGCAGGGCGTCGACGGCGCACACTGCCCCCCGTAGACGACGTTCAGCAAGGCCGTGGGATAGAACGCCACGCCCGCGGAGCCCGTCCACTCGTGGGGCCCATCGCCGTCGCTCCAGACCACCCCGGCGGTGGCGTCGTCGAAGACCACGCCGTCCGCGGAGGTGTAGCCCATGTAAAAGGTCGCGGTGGGATCCAGGGGACTGGAGCCCAGGTGGGGCGCCACGCCCTCCACCGGCTCACCCGGCTCATCCTGAGTGCCGTCGAAGAACACGCCGATCCAGGTGCCGCAGGTCAGCAACGTGTGGTCTCCGCCGCCGGAGGGCTCTTCGCAGCCCATGGCCTGCAACGCGGTGGTGCCTCCCACACCCTCGCTCCAGTCGGCCACCTGGTCGTGGGTGATGGCGGCCGCGGTGACGCGCTCGAGGTTCTGGGTGCCAACCTCGTAGGGGATGCCCGTGAAGGCGAGGAGGTCGTCAGGCTGGCCGTCGTCCTCGTCCACCACCAGGGCGAGGTAAGGCGTGGCGGGCACCGCGATGCCCGTGGCCGTGAAGGTACCGCTCAGCGGGTTCACCTCTGCCACCGCCAGGGGCGGCACCGTGGTGGGATCCGGGGCGGAGGCGTAGGCCAGCGGATCGTAGACGTACACCTTCACCCGGGTGGCGTCCGCAGTGGCGCCCGCCTCGCTGTAGGGGGTCTCCATGACGCGGCCACCGTCGTCCACCAACCACCTGACCCACCCGTTGACACAGATCTTCCCGTCGGTGCCCACCTCGGGGCAAGGGATGGGCTGGTCCCCGCCGGCCTGGCCTACGCAGATGAACTCCTCGGTGGGCTGCCCATCGTCGTCCAAGACAAACTCCACCGTCGTGTTGGGACCGCAGATCTGGTCGGGGTCGGGCAAACACTGGTTGCCCGACAACACCGACCCCGGCCCGCAGAAAGTGTTGTTGTCGTTCACCTGGTTCAAGGCCACGCACTTGCCGTCCTCTTCCCGGGTGCCCTCGGCGCACTCCAGCGGGTTGCAAGCGGCAGATCCGAGGCCCGCGGCGAAGCCGACCACCATGAGCAGCTCAAAGCGTGATGGGATCTTCATCGATATCCTCGAAGACGACGGCCGTCATTGTGATGGGGAGTCCAAAGGGGTTCTCCAGCAGCACCCGGGTCACCCCGCGATACATGTCGCGCCGGATGTAGCCAAAAACCTGGTCGGAGCGACCCGACAAGAACACCTGGCTGTCCTCGCTCGGCAGCAGGTCGGTACGCGAGAGGTTGTCCGGGTTCCGGGCGGCCACTCGCTTCGGATCCGGCTCCTTGATCACGAGCAGCTCGGTCATTCCGTGCAACTTGCCCGGCACCCAGAGGGTGACCCCCCCCACCGGAGAGCCCGTCCGCGGATCGTTCATGTCCACCACGCCATACAAAAGGCCACGCAGTGGATACGTGAGCTGCGCGCCGTTTCCGAGGTAGTACCCTGAGGGCAACCGCGCGCAGAAGTCCTCCACCTCCTCCTGGTTCAAGTTCTCCCGGGCGAGCAGGGTCTTCGGATCCGGAAGGTCGGGGTCCACAAAGAGCGCGGACGGCCAAGCCATGAAGTCATAGCCTGGCCAGTGCACGTAGCCCGATGCGTCATCGGTCCACGTGTCCACGTCCGTGGCGTCCGCTGGGCGGGTGGACGCCAGGGACACCACACCCAGCATGGCCTCCAGGGGACGATATCGATCCATGTTCACATAGGGATCGCAGGGCTGCCCCGGGAGGTCGACGCAGAAGTCGTCGGGTGTGAACTGCAGGCAGGGATTGTCCGCATGGAGGACTGGCTGGATGAGGAAAGAGGCCAGCCTTGCCATCCCCCCGCCCTCGAACACGGCATGGACTTCGTAGTGGGAAAAGTATGCCGCGTCTCCGGGACGCAGCCCGGGCGTGGGGAGGACGAGAATCGATGGGGCAGTCCCGTTGGTCTGGATGGTCAGCTCCAGTCGGGTGCCCGGATAGCTTTCCACGCATCCGCCCATCAAAACAAGAACGCCGATGACAAGAGCCACCTGGTGGCACCACTGTGCCATTCGCCTCACAATTGCCATAGATATCCTCTCAGTACGCACGCTGTCGCATGAGCGGGCCGGACGCCTGCAAAAGAAGCATCCACGCACGGTCAGGTATCTATCATACAATAATTACATCGAATACTGGTAACAATATCCGCCCAGAGTGTCATTGTCCAGGAGGTCTCCTGATGTTATTGAGCGACCCTACTTGACGTGTCAACACGTTCCGGCTGATATCCTCCCAGCACCACAACGGAGTCATGAATGCACATCATCCGCTTCGTGGACGAACATGGGACCGAGCGGTGGGGATGCGACCACCGGGGCGACACCGCTGCCCTCCTCACCGGCGTGCCGCCACACAGGCTACGCCCCGCAGAAGGGCGCGCCCGCGTGGCCAGGCTCTTGGCGCCCGCCTTGCCCCCGGCCATCCTGTGCATCGGGCTCAACTACCGGAACCACGCCCGGGAGACCGGCAAGCCACTCCCCGATCGCCCGGTGCTGTTCATGAAGAACCCCAGCGCGGTCCAGGATCCCGGGGCGCCCATCCGACTGGTGCCGACCTTCGTGGACCGCCCCGAGGTGGATTTCGAGGTGGAGCTGGCCGTGGTCTTGGGGCGAGCCGCACGGGACGTCCAGCCGGAGAACGCGCTCGATCATGTCCTCGGCTATACCATCGGCAACGACGTCTCCGCGCGGCGGGTCCAGAAGAAGGGCGGTGGCGGCCAGTGGGTTCGCGGCAAGAGCTTCGACACTTTCTGCCCCCTGGGCCCGGTCCTGGTGACACCGGACGAGATTCCGGATCCACAGGCGCTCCGTCTGACCACGGTGCTCAACGGCGAGGTCATGCAGGACAGCTCCACCGCGGACATGATCTTCACCGTGGCCGAGCTCATCGCGGACCTCTCGGTCGGCACCACCCTGGCGCCGGGCACGGTGATCCTGACGGGCACACCGCACGGCGTGGGCTTTGCCAGGAATCCCCCGGTGTTCCTCGAGCCCGGAGACCTCCTGGAGCTCAGCGTCGATGGCATCGGCACCCTGCGCAGCCCCGTGGTGGCGGAGGGGAACCCCGGATGACCGCGAACGCCGCGCCCTTGTCCAGACGCGAGCGCCGGATTGCCCTCGCGCTGGCCGAGGCGACCCTGCCACCGGCGTGCGGTCTGCCCGGCGGGGGCCCTGACTGCGTCGACCGCCTGGAACGATTCCTTGCCCAGAACCCATCCGCCGTACGTGGCTTCTTCCGCAGCGCCCTGTGGTCCATCGAGTCTGCAGCGGTGGTCACCCGGGGACGGACTTTCTCCCGGCTGGCGCCCGAAGGTCGAGCGCGCCTCCTGGAGACCTGGCGCCGACGCTCGGGTCCCTGGTGGATCGTGGTGCGGCTGGTCGTGACAGCCCTCCGAATCTCCCACTTCGACGACCCCCGGCTACATGCGCGGTTCGGCTCGGTGTACGAGCCTGCGCCGGTGACCGAGACGAATCCCCCGCGGTATCTACGGCAAGTCCACCGGCTGGTCGAGGAGCCGTCCGATCTGGAAATCCAGGCCGAGGTGGTGGTGGTGGGCACCGGCGCAGGTGGCGCCGTGGTAGCCGCCGAGCTGGCGAGCCGCGGCCACGCGGTGGTGCTCCTCGAGGAGGGTGAGTACTACCGACGCCCGGACTTCGCGGCGCCCGCGATGCGCAAGATGGCGCGGTTCTATAGATCGGGCGGGCTCACCTCCAGCCTGGGCAACCGCTCCATCCTGATGCACATGGGCCGGATGGTGGGTGGCACCACGGCCATCAACTCGGGGACGTGCTTCCGAGCGCCCGACCGGGTGCTGCACCGCTGGGGGGCCGAGCTCGGCCTCCAAGACCTCTCACCGCGCCACCTGCGTCCATACTACGAGCGCGTAGAGGAGGTCCTTCAGGTAGAGATAGCCCGGCCAGAGGTGCTCGGCGGTGTGGCGAGGGTCGTGGCACGAGGAGCCGACCGGCTGGGCTACAGCCATGGGCCCCTGCCGCGCAACGCCCCCGAGTGCGACAAGCAGGCCCACTGCAGCTTCGGCTGCCCCACGGACGCAAAACGCAGCACCAACGTCTCGTACGTGCCGCGCGCCCTCGACGCCGCGGCGGTGCTGTACACGGGCGCCCGGGTCACTCGGGTGCTCCTGTCGGGAGGCCGCGCCAGCGGCGTGGAGGCGGTGGCTACCTCTGCTGACGACCTGGGTCACCGGCGTCGTCTCACGGTAGAAGCCCCGGTTGTGGTGGTGGCCGGCGGCACCCTGCTCACGCCGCCGCTGCTTCAGCAAAGCGGCATCGGGCGCGGGCACCCGGCCCTCGGACACCACCTGACCGTGCACCCGGCGTTGGGGGTCTGGGCAGAGATGGAAGAAGAGGTGCGCGGATGGGACGCAGTGCCCCAGGGCTACGGCATCGACGAGCTCGCCAACGAGGGGATCATGCTGGAGGACGGCTTCGCGCGGATGGAGCTGTCGTCGTCGTCGTTCCCCTTCATGGGCAAGCGCTTCATGGAAGTCATGTCGCGGTTCAACCACCTCGCCATGTTCGGGGCCATGATCGCCGACACCTCGCGGGGGCGGGTCCGCCCGGCGCCCCTGGGCAGGCTTCCGCTGATCACCTACAACATCAACGCCCGGGACGTGAAACGCCTCACCCGCGCCGTCCGGGTGCTCGTGCGGATCTTCCTGGCCGCGGGCGCTCGGCGGGTGTTTCCGGGTCTGCCCGGATTCGACGAGGTGGCGGACCTGGACGATCTCCACCGCATGACGCGGACGTCCTTCCGCGCCGCTGAGCTGGAGCTCATCGCCTTCCATCCCCTGGGCACCGCGCGTCTGGGCGCGGACCCCACCCGGTCATTCCTGCGACCCGATCACCAAGCCCATGAATACCCTGGGCTCTTCGTGGCCGATGGCAGCTCGGTCCCTGGGCCCCTCGGCGTTAATCCGCAGGTCACCATCATGGCCATGGCCACCCGCGCGGCCGACGCCATAGACGACCTCCTGAGCGGATAGCATGTCGCTCTTCCGCTCGTGTCGCCTGTTTCATTCGAATGCCGATCGTTACAGTAGCCACTTACCATGGGATGGGGTATTCTTCGCCAACGAAACCAACAATACGCATGGACTGGCGGTGAGTCCGCGGATTCATGGGTCTCCCCGGAGTCAGAAATGGGCGACGAGAAAAAGAGATTCACATCCGACTTTTTCAAGGTCTTCAGCATGGACGCCAGGGAGGCTTCACGCGGCCTGGTCACCGGCGATGTGGAGAAGGACGAGCTGCGCATCGCCATGCTCCTGGCGACCATCAACGCTGCCAACTCCCTCGTAGACGCCAGCGACGTCGTGAACCGCGTGGTGGACATGACCCTCCTGCTCACCGCGGCGGATCGCGGGATCTTGCTGCTCAAGGAGCCCGACGGCAGCCTGTCGGTCCAGGTGGCGCGCAACTGCTACGGCAAACCGCTGCCGGAAGACGCTCCCTACAGCCACTCCATCCCCGAGCAGGTCATCGAGACGGGCAAGTCATACTGGATCGTCGACACCCTCTCGGAGGACAAGGCCGTCCGTGCCAAGTCGGTGGCGGATCTCCAGCTGCGCACCATCATGTGCGCGCCGCTGAAGATTCGTGGGGAGATCACCGGGGTCATCTACCTCGACAGCAAGCTGGCCAACAAAGAGTTCCGCAACGCCGACCTCGCCGTGTTCGAGGCGCTCTGCCTGCAGCTCGCCGTCACCCTGGAGAACGCCTGGATCAACCACGCCGCCGTCCAGACAGAGCGCAACATCGCCGTGGGCAACCTGACCCAGATCCTGATGGACCACCTCGCCAAGCCCCTGGTGGAGATGGAGGCCCACGCCGTCGCCTTCGAACAGGACGAAACCCTCTCCGAGGAGCGTCACGCCCAGGCGAGCCAGATCCGGAAGCTGGCCAGCCAATCATTGGGTCTCCTGGAGAGCATCCAGGAGGCCGCCGGGATCGCCAGCAGCTCCGCCCGGGAGGAGTTCACCCTTTCTTCTCTGGTGCAATCGGCCCTGGAGCGGTACCGCACCGAGCTCGAGGCCCAAAACATCGAGGTCACCTTCAGCCTCGACAGTGAGGGGCGGCTCGCCATGGATCCCGAACGTATGGGACGGGTGGTGTCGAGCCTGATACGCAACGCCATCGGAGCCATGCCAGACGGCGGCGATCTCGCCATCAACCTCGACGATCAAGAAGACGGTTGGGTGGAGCTCGTCATCACGGACTCCGGGAGCCGCGGCCCGGCGCGGTCGTCGAACGCGGCCTTCGAGCCCTTCATGGCCAAGGGCGAAAAAAACGTGAGCGAGCTGGATCTCGCCGTCGTTCGGCAGATCGTCGAGAACCACGGCGGCACCACGTCGGTGAGCAACCCCGAGCCCGGGCGTACCTGCTTCACCATCCGGTTGCGGGCGGAAAGAGAGTAGAAGGCGACAGTGCGGGCTACACCAGCCCCACCCTGTCGTTGAAGGCTTCGATGAGGCGATCGATCTCGCCCACCTGGGCCTGGGTGTCTCGCCAGTAGTCGCGGTCGTGCCACTGGGCTTGGATCTCCTCGTAGCTCTTCCCCTGCTGCTCCACCCAGGTGTAGTACTTGAGGTTGTGCACGCGCTTGCGCTCCCAATAGGACAGCTCCTGCACGTACTCGATGTTGGTGCCCATCAGGTGGTGGTGGTAGTCCACGGCGGCGTCGCGGTCACTGTACTCGCCGTGCTCGGCGCGCAGCTCTGTGAGCCTGCTGCCATAGAGCTCCATGGAGTCGGTGAGCACCGTGAGCAGGACGTCGTTCTCACCCAGCTCGTACCACTTGGCCATCTTGATGGCAGAGAGCACATTCGCAATTCCGGAGATGCCCATGAGATCCAACTGGTCCACGAGGGCGCCGTCCACGCCCTGGTCCCGCAGGTAGGCTTGTCCAGCGGGCTCGTTGAACAACCGCGCCAGCTGCATGCAGGCGTCGTCATCCACGGCCATGAGCATGTCGGTCGCGGCCACATTGTGGATCCAGGGAACGTGTTTGTCGCCGATGCCCTCGATGCGGTGGCCGCCGAAGCCGTTCAGGATGAGGGTCGGGCACTGCAGAGCTTCGCTGGCCGCCACCTTGCTCGCCGGAAACAGCTCCTTGAGGTAGTCCCCGCAGCCGATGGTGCCGGCGGAGCCCGTGGTCAAGGCCACTCCGCGGTAGGTGTCGTGGGGGCCCAGCTCCCGCTCCAAGACCTCGGCCATGGCGTGGCCGGTAACGTCGTAGTGCCAGAGGTGATTGCCAAACTCGTCGAACTGGTTGAAGATGACGATGTCGTCCCGGGTCTCGCGTAGCTCCCAGCACTTGTCGAAGATCTCCTTCACGTTGGACTCACAGCCCGGGGTTGCGATGATCTCACCGGAGACCTGCTTGAGCCAATCGAACCGCTCCCGACTCATCTCCTCGGGCAAAATCGCCACGGACTCGCAGCCCAGCAGGGTGGCGTCGTAGGCGCCGCCCCGGCAGTAGTTGCCCGTGGAAGGCCACACCGCCTTTTGGCTGGTGGGCTCGAACTGACCGGTGACCAGGCGCGGCGCCAGGCAGCCGTAGGTGGCGCCGACCTTGTGCGCCCCCGTGGGGAACCACTTACCCACCAGGCACAAGATGCGCGCGTCCACCCCGGTGAGGGCCTTGGGCAGCTCCAGATAGTTCACGCCGCCGAAGCCGCCGCCGCTGGGCACGGGCTCGTTCTTCCAGGTGATGCGGAACAGGTTCAGCGGGTTGATGTCCCACAGACCCACGCCAGCGAGCCGCTCGAGGATCTTCGCCGGCACCTTCGTGGGGTCGCGCATCTGGGCGAAGGTGGGCATGATCATGTTCCGCTCGCGGGCCCGCTTGGCGGTGCGCTCGAGCTGTGCTTCGTTGATGGTGAGATCAATCATCTTGGTTCCTCTTGGTCTCCCTGTCGGGAGGGGGCATAAAATAGGCTGATTCACCCGTGGAATCAAGCGGGTCAGGTCTGAGATAGCTTGACGAGGCCGCGGACCAGCGGGGCGAGACGAAGGACGAGTCGCTCGGACAGCCCGGGGAGCCAGATCCCGTGGCGTTTGGTGACCTCGGCCACGACCCCCTCCACGGACTCCTGCAGCCGCCCGGAGAGCACCGACTCGAGGATTTTTTCGGTCGGGTCCGTCGATCCCATGGCGGCCTGCGCCACGCGATCCACAAAGGCACGGGTCATGCAGAACTGATGCAAGTCGCCGGAGGCCTGGTCGTTGACACGTCGGGCGACCTCTCCGGTGACGATGGTCCGCCGCCGCTCCGAGGAGCGGAGCCGTGAAACGGACAGAAACTCCGCCAGGTCGATCTCTCGCATGGTCATGGGGTTGAACAGGCCGAGCACCATCATGTCCTGGTCGAGATCCTTGGCGGCGTCCCGCTGCTTTCGGTCGCTGCTGCTGCTCCACCCGGCGATGAGGGCGTCCCGGGCCTTGGCAGACAGCTCGAGCATGTGCTCGAACCGGTGGCGTGTGCGCTTGCGGTCAATCTCGGATTGGCAGGCCTGCTGCAGTCGGGACACGGGCATCTGGGCCTGATAGGCCACGTCCTCGTCATCCAGCACCCGCTCCCGGATCCGCTCGGCCGCCTGCTGGGCCACGGCCAGGGAGGCGCCGTCGATGACGGTCTCCTTGGTCGGATCCTCGGGGGCTTCCACGTCCAAGGCTCGCACGGGGAAACGCGGATCCACGCCGATGGGAACAGAAGGCAGTCCGCTCTTGGTTGGTTCGCTCGCGACGGACGCGCGTCCCACGGGGCGGGGCGTCGACGCAACGGACTGGGGAGGAGGCGTGGCGGGCCGGCTGGGAGGAGGCGTGGCGGGTCGGGGCGGAGCCGCGGGCAGGAGCCCGGACTCGGCCCGCTTCCTGAGAACGTCGCCGATGGACGAGCCCACCATCTCCGGCTCGGCGGACGGCGCCACGGGGGCCGGCGCGGCGGCATCGGACGGGGGAACGCCCGGAAGCGGTCCCGACGGCTCGGCGGTGACGGCCATGGGCGCGTTCCCCGGCGGTGACGGCGAAGACGCCCACGGGACCTGAACCTCAGGCTGGGGAATCGACACCTTCACGCTCGCCTTGGACCGCTCGGCCTCATCCCGCTCCCACCGCTCCATCATGCCCTCGGCCATGTCCTTGGAGTAGCGCGTCCCTTCGCGGGTGACGTACAGGAACTCGTTGCCGTCGTTGATGAGCTTGGCGCCCCGTAGCTCCGGGGGGAGGTCGGTGCCGATTCCCAGCTCATCGATGACCAGCGGCGGGGCGGGGATCTTCTCCGCCTGGCGCCGCTCCCACTCCTCCATCATGGACTCGGCCTGGTCCTTGGACAGGCGAGAGCCGCCCCGGGTGACGTAGGCGAACTCCCCTCCCCGACGCACGAACCGGGCCCCCCGCAGCTCCGTGGGCAGATCGGCATCGAAGCCGAGCTCATCGATGACCTCATCGGTCACCGGCACATGGGGCTCGGGCTGAGCTGCGCCGCCCATCAGACGCGGCTCCACCGCGGGCTGGACCTCCGCCGGCAGCCCGTAGCCGCCGCTGGGGTGGGGCTGGGCCACCTTGGGCGTGAGGGTGGCGAGCTCTTCCTTGTAGGCGGAGATGAGGAAGTCGGCCGCCGCCTCGTCCACCACGAACCCCTCCGTTCCCCGGTACACGATCTCCACGCTGCCATCGGGCTTGGTGCGCTCCACCACCCGGCAACCGCGAAACTCCTCGGGCATGTTGTGGTCATTCTCATCGATGGTGTCGATGATGACCTCCCGGGTGGGCTCCGGCGCACGGGACATGGACACAGGTGCAGACTTGGCGATGGTTGGCACCGAGGGCGGCTCGGGCCAGGAATCGTGAGCCGGTGGCTCGGGCCAGGAATCGTGAGCCGGCGGCTCTTCTGCGGTCGGGGCGACCCCAGGCTGGAACCTGGGCGGCGGCGCCGAGGGCGCGGCGTCGGGCTGGAACCTGGGTGGCGGCGCCGAGGGCGCGGCGTCGGGCTGGAACCTGGGTGGCGGCGCCGAGGGCGCGGCGTCGGGCTGGAACCTGGGTGGCGGCGCCGAGGGCGCGACCGCCGAAGGCGCTCCCGCCTGCAGTACCCCGGGCTGGAACTTGGGCGGCGGAGGTTGCGGGGCAGCCCCGGGCTGCACCTGCGGCGCCCCCTGGCTCGCGCCCATGCTCGGCCTGGGATCCGAGTACGGCACGGACTCCCACACCGCGTCCGCCAGGTCCACCTCGTCCGCTACCTGCTCCCACTTGTTACGCCCGAATATGCGCTTGAGAAAACCCATGCCATTCGCCCGTCAATCAAACGTTTCCGCAGGTGTCTTTCTTGAGTCTCAGTCCTCCGAGCCCACACAGACTACCACGAAATGATCGGATTTTCCCGGGTGTAAGCTACGGTGGGAATGTGCGCCCAGCTACGGCACGGTCCAACACGCCTGATGGTTGGGATCATGGTGAATGTGCTCGACTGTGCAGCCCTGCTGACCCGCATGATCGCTCGGCGCCAAGCAGGCCTGGGTGGCGCTCAGATCCAGCTCGAACGTCACGGAGTAGCTCCAGTGGCCCCAGACGTTTCGGTTTGCGAAGCTCGGGTCACAGAAGCGGCAGCCGCTGTTGTCCGTCTCCCACCACCCGGTGGTGATCTCCGTGGCCACGTCCGAGGCGCAGCCATCCACCGACACCTTGAACACCATGTAGCCGTTGTCGTTGGTGGGCCAGTAGTTCCAGCCGTGGAAGGTGCCGCTGCCATCGGTCTGGACCGTGGCCGGAATGTCCGAGGGCGCCGGTGGATCCGTGTCGTTGAAGATGGGCCGCAGGGTCGTGTCCGGCCAATCCAACCGAATGGTGGCGTTGGGCACACCCACGCCGTTTTCGTCCCGCACGTGGAGGTACACCTCGTTGCCCCACTCGGGCTGCTCGCTGCAGGTCCACTGATGGTTCTCGGTGATTTTGTAGATCCCGCCGTTGCAGCGGGGCGGCCCGACGGGCCTCGGGGTCACCGTGAATTTCGTGGAGATCTCGTCGGCGCCGTTGATGCGGGTCACCAGGCAGTAGTCCCCCAACGTAACGTCCGACAGGGCGTAGTAGTACACGGCCCGCCCGCCGGCCATGGCGTGGGTGGGCCAGGTGACCACCCCCGAGGCCGACGTGGACTCCAGCTCCATCCCCGGCGCGTCCTGTCGATCCGTGGTCTGGCTGCGCACCAACACCGTCACGGTGTCCCCCGGATGCGGATCCATGGGGTCCATCGCGATGATCCCGTCGAGCACGGGCGAGGAGGTCGCCACCTGGGTGCAAGTGAAGGGCGGGCCGGCGTCCGGCGAGTCGGCGTCCGGCGAGTCGGCGTCCGTGCCCGGCTCGGCATCCACCGCCCCGTCGCTGCCCGGACCGACGTCCTGGGCCGGTGCCGCGTCCCCGCCGTCCACGCCGACACCCCCGTCACCTCCGCCGGGCACCGTGAGCGTGCAGCCAGACGACACCCCCATCGCCACCACCCCCATCGCGAAGATTCTCCACGTCCTCATCGCCAAGTCTCCTAGGGCGTGAAGGGACCGCACACCACCGGATAGTTCGTGCAACCGCAAGAGCCCCACGGGAACCACGTGCCTGTAGCGTGGCTGCACCAGTGGCACTGCGCGCCGCTCTCTTCGCAGTTGTCACACTCGGCGCAGTACCAGTTGCCTGCCACGTGGTTGTAGGCGTAGGCGTTGGTGGACTGTCCGCACCAGGCCGTCCAGCATCCCGTCGACGAGTTGAGGCCGCCGATGTCGCACTGGTTGACCACGCCCACGGGGATCTCGCACCCGTCGCTCATATCGTCGTTGCAGTCGTCGTAGGGTGACACGCAGGTCTGCACGCAGGTGCCGCTGGCGCAGGACGCCGTGGCGTGGGCCGCCGCGGTGCATGGAACGCCGCAGCCGGCGCAGTCGGTGCTGGTGGTCAGCAGGGTCTCACAGCCGGTGCCCTCCAGATCCGAGTCGCAGTCTCCCCAGCCGCTGACGCAGGTAATTCCCACGCAGCCGCCCCCGGAGCATGTCCCCCCCGTCGTGTGCTGCGGGTTGCAGTCGAGCTGGTCACCGAAGCAGTTGCCCTGCCCATCGCAGGTGTCGCCGGTGGTGCAGCCGTCACCGTCGTTGCAGGCCTCTCCGAAGTCCTTGAAGGAATACACGCAGGTGCTCCCGACGCACTCCCCGATGGGCTCGTGGCAATCCCCCGGGGGCGTGATGCAGCCACCCGAGCAGCCCGCCGCGTCCGTGTCCACCTGGCCGTCGGTTGGAGGCGCCGCGTCCACGGCCACATCGGCCTGGCTCCCATCTCCAGTCGACACGGACCCATCGCCCCCTGCCCGCCCCCCCGCGGCGCATCCCGCCGTCACCACCACCGCTCCCCCGACCAGGATCCACACTCGAAAGGTCGCCGCCAGCGCAAATCGCATCATCGATATCCTCACGAAAGCAACCACGCCGCTGTGTGGCTCCCAGTCCGCTCCACCACGAGTCGGCGCTCCAGCTGAATTGTAAACCCGCACCGTCGACCGCCACAAGCCCCCACTTCGCAGCCGCTCTGCCGGGCGGTGTCCCGACCCGCCACTCCCCTTTGCAAGGCCGGGGCTTGCTCTGCAACGGGACGCCGTGGGATCGAGTGGAAAGGACTCCGGATCACGATGAGCACGGGGCTGCCCGGCTCCGTGCCCTTTCACCGTGGAGTAGGTCCGAAGCGCTGTTATACTGGTGGCCCTGACGGAGGCAGAGAATGCGACGATTGGTGACGTCCGCACTGTGCGGTTCCCTGACGCTCGTGCTCACCTGCGCGTCCCTGGCGGCGGCCCCGAAGCGGCGGTCCAAGCCCGCGCCACGAGGCGCGATCGCTGGCGAGCCGCGGAGGGCCGAGCCGCGGGCAGGTGAGCCCCGATCCGGAGAGCCCACCGCCGACCCGAGACGCCGCATCGCGCCCCGACCCCGGAAGTACACGCTGGCCGAGCCGAGCCCAGAGGTGAAGCTACGAATCAAGCGGATCCGCTCCGGTGGGAAGATCCTGATGATCACGGGCTACGCCCTCAGCGGTCTCGGCCTCGTCAGCACCATCGCAGGAGCGGTGCTGGTTGGAATGAACCGGGGCCCGCGCATGCAGACCGCAGGCGTCGTCAATCTGATCGTGGGCGCGTCGGTCCTGGCGGGCGGGGCGTCATTGTGGGGTGTGGGCCGGTGGCGCATGAACAAGGCGGACCTGCTCCTCATCAAGGCCCAGATGCGCCGGGTCCACCTCCGAGATCCCACACCCCATCGGCCCGGGGCCCACGCCTCGGCCCTACCCGGAACGCACATGGTCTTCTCGGCTCAATTGCGTTTCTGAGCGGTCTTTCGCCCATGGGCACCTTCAGCCACCCAAAGCGCATCTACTGCTCGGGGCCGCTGTTCTGCCCGGAGGAGCGCGCCGGCATGAGCCGCCTGGCCACCGCGCTCGAGACCGCCGGCTACCAGACCTTCCTGCCCCAGCGGGACGGCCTCGAGACCGCCGCGATGACGGCCATGGACCTGCTGGGCGCCGGCGCCAACGCCCTGCCCCCGGTGACCCGGCTGGTGAGCCGCGCCATCTTTGCCCTGGACGTGTACCAGGTCCTGGACCGATGCGATGGCCTGGTGCTCAACCTGAACGGCCGCGTGCCCGACGAGGGAGGCGTGGCAGAGACGGCGCTGGCCTTCGCCGCGGGCAAGCCGCTGGTCCTGTACAAGGACGACGCCCGCTCGGCCTTCGGGGGCCAGGACAACTCCATGATCCTCGGATTGACCCCGCGCTTCGCCACCGTCTCGTCCATCGAGGAGGTCGTCGCAGCCGTGGGACGCGAGCTCCGGGACGCCGCACGACAGGGGCCCTCGCCCTACGAAGGCCGCGCCCGTCCCCCGCACGTGGCCCGGACCGTGGCCTTCGGCGCCCGGGTCTGGACCCTCCTGGAACGCCTGCGCGCCCACCGCCCGCCCGCGGCGCCGACCGACACGCTTCTGACAGAGCTCGAGCGGCTGGCCGATGACGAGCCGTAGATGGGACGATGAGGTAGCCATTCCCGGCTGCCCACGACCAGCTCGACACGCTGGTGGGGAGCTACAAGGCCGCGCTACATGAACGACCAGTATCTCATCGAGATTCGACTTCGCCGAAGCGACATGCCGAGCTTCGACGACTACCCCTTTGCCCTGCCCGCGGTGCGGGCGTTGAGCTCCCTCGAGCTGCACCCCGCCGTCACGTTCATTGTGGGGGACAACGGTGCCGGCAAATCGACCCTGCTCGAAGCCATCGCAGTGGCGTGGGGATTCAATCCAGAGGGCGGCACGAAAAATCTCTCCTTCAAGACCCGGCCGTCCCACTCCGAGTTGTGGAAGTACCTCACTCTCTCCCGGGGAGTCCGGCGGGCCCGCGACGGTTTTTTTCTCCGGGCCGAGAGCTTCTACAATGTAGCCAGCGCGATCGATCGGATAGGCGTCGAGGATTCCTACGGCGGTGTTTCTCTGCACGCGCAGTCCCACGGTGAGTCCTTCCTGGCATTGATAACGAAACGCTTCGGCGGCAGTGGTCTGTACATCTTGGACGAGCCGGAGGCCGCGTTATCACCCACCACGCAGATGTCCTTCATCACCAGGATGCACCAGCTCGTCGGCCAAAGCTCCCAGTTCATCATCGCGACGCACTCGCCCATCGTAATGGCGTATCCCAACGCGACGATCTACCAGCTGGAAGGCGACGAGCTGACGTCGGTGCAGTACACCGAGACTGAGCACTACACCGTGGCCAGGGACTTTTTGACCCACCACGAGCGGATGCTGAAGCTGCTCATGGAATAGTCGTTGAGCCTCGACAGGTAGGCGCGACAGGAAAGTGCGGCAGGTAAGCACGGCAACTTCGGGGGGTTGTGGTAAAATCTGACGCCTGCGTGGCAAGGAGTGTGCTTTGCCTGAGCCGAGAATTGTCGCCGAGCCCAGGGTCATCCTGATGCGGTGTGAGTCCTACGACGCCGACAAGATCGCTGACATCGTCCACCAGGGCCTGGAGGAGATGGACCTGCGGCCCAAAGGCAAGACCGTGGTGAAGCCGAACATCGTCATCGCCCACGAGAAGTACTTCAAGTACGCCTACACCCGGGCGGAGTTCGTCGAGGGGGTCGTGCGAGCGACGCGGCGGCGGGCGGCCGAAACCGACACGGAGATGGAGTCACTCACGGTGGCAGAGCGGTGCGGAATCACGATCCCAACGCGCATGGCTTTCAGCCAGGCGGGCTACACGAAGATGGCCCGGCGCCAGAAGGTGCCGCTCGTATCCCTGGAGGAGGTGCCCCAGGTAGAGGTGGAGCTCACCCACGACCAGCGGCTCCGAGACTACCTCTACACGCCCGAGACCATCGCCGAGTCGGACTTCATGATCTCCTGCCCCAAGTTCAAGGCCCACCCGTGGACCACGGTGACCTTCGCGTTGAAGAACTGGATCGGCATCCAGGACGACCGCCACCGCATGATCGACCACGACTTCCACCTGGACCGTAAGATCGCCGATCTCCAGGAGATCGTGTACCCGGACTTCATCGCCATCGACGGCATCGTGGGCGGGCAGGACCGCATGCTCACGCCGGAGCCCTTTGACCTGAACCTCGTCGTCATGGGCAACAACTCCGTCGCCGTGGACTCGGTTTGCTGCCACATCCTGGGCATCGACCCCGCCACGGTGGATCACATCCGCTACTGCCACGAGCGCGGGCTGGGGCCGCTGGCCCTCGACCAGATCACCGTGTCCGGTGACGTCTCGCTGGATGAGGCCCAAAAGGACGCCGCCGAGTTTCGACACGGGCTGATCCGCGTGGAGGACTACTTCAAGGACACCCGCATAACGGCCCATGCAGGGCCACCCACACCCAGTGGCGAATGTGACTACTGCTGGGGCGGCTGCCCCGGTGCCATGGAAGAGGCCATCGAGATCATCCGCACCTGCGAGCCGGACATCGACGACCGCATGGATCGCATCCACGTGGTCTTCGGCCGGTACGAAGGCCCCATCGACGCGGGGCCCGACGAGAAGGTGATCTTCCTGGGGGACTGCGCCCAGTGGAAGGGCGAGATCGCCGGCCGGGCCGTGGAGGTCGCAAGCGTCTACGAGCCAGGCTCGAAGAAGGACCCGCACAAGGCCCGGTTCGGGGACATCTTCATCAAGATGCTCGTCGCCCTCTACACCGTGTTCCGACGCCGGAAAGAGCCGCACATCCACGTGTTGGGCTGCCCGGTGTCGGTGGCCGAGAACGTGATCTACATCGCCCGCTGCGGCAAGACCAAAAACCCCTACTTCGACATGGCCATCGCGGTGCCCTTCTTCCTGGCCTACGTGGCGAACAAGGTCGTGACCTTCTTCAAGCGGCTGATGCTCATCCCCTACCAGAAGCGCCGGCGGTCGCGCTGACCGTTCCGGTCGCGCGCGACCGGGTCCTCAATGCCCCGGGTAGGGCAGGATGATGCCCGAGAAAGCCACGGGCGGCGAGTCATCAGACAGCGGCACGATCCACAGCAGGAACGTCACCGTTCGGGTCTCGTCGGCCTGGAAGGCCAGCTGCTGCTGCAGGGCCGCTCCGGTCTCTGCGCAGCGCCGCAGCCCCTGCTGGAGATCGGGTAGGTTTCTCCCCAGGCGCGTGTCCAGCAGCCGCATGCCCGTCAGCTCCTTCGCGGTGCCGGCGAGGAACGTCCATGTGGAGCTGTTGGCCGTCCGGATACGAAACTCGCCATCGAGCCGAAACAGCGGACAGGGACACCTCTCGAAGATCAGCCAGGCGTCCCAGTAGGTCGCCTCCTCGGGGGTGGCGATGCCCCCTGCCCTGCGGCCCGCGATGCCGGCATGTGGAGGCGCCGCGGAGAAGGCTCCGGTCTCCACCTCCATGGCCGCTCTCCTCCGGACAGGGTCCCCGGCCGGCGGTGCGCGACGGACAGGCTCCGCGTCGCTGCGGCTTGGCTCCCCGCCGAAGGTGCGCAGCCCGGACATCTCGTCGAACACCCGCATCGCATCCTCGGACGCGGGCATCGTGGCGATGCTGGGGGGGGGTGCGCCGGCCGGCAGAGTCGCGCACCTCGGTGATCACCTCGGGCATTTCGTCGCCCGTGATGGATCGCGAAATGGGCGGGGGCACCTTGGAACGCGGACGGAAGGAGGCGTTGGGCGATTGTGACCTGTCGGGGGGCGCATCGTCACGCTCTGGAAGGGTCTCCAGATCACTCAACGACGGTGTGGGGCGCTTGCGCTCGTCCGCCAAAACCGGCTCCCTGATTCCTGGACGGTCCGGTTCCGTCCGGTTCTGCTTCCGAATCGAATCCACCCTAGTGGGGTGGAACAGAAATCTGACCCAAAATTTGCTTGCCATTTCGGCCCCTGTCTTCGTTTCTCGTCGGTTGAATACTCCCGGTATTCGCCCTCCTCGTGCCTCAACAGGAACCCAAATTGCTACGCAACTTATCGCGCGGATTTCTGATCCACCCCACTAGTTCCACGCCCCGGAAGTTCGTTCCGGGTTTTTAGCGGTCGCCGGGCGGCGAGGGCAAGGCGCG